>Ga0233403_10001231_pt1 | contig 12025 bp, 19 predicted proteins | sample Na_oxic_1_MG_FD_179866 | JGI IMG/M metagenome (GOLD analysis project Ga0233403, IMG submission 179866) | Seawater microbial communities from Saanich Inlet, British Columbia, Canada - Na_oxic_1_MG | ecosystem: Environmental > Aquatic > Marine > Inlet | place: Canada: British Columbia | collected...
GACATTATCTATCACCATAATGATGACGACATTGAATAACAACGACTTGTTCATGATCAAAAGCGTAAACAAAACGATGTCCGTAAGGATACGACGAGACCAATAACCTTGAAGATTGAATTTGAGCGGTTCTGGTTTGCCTATACCGCTCAAAGGGTTTTTGCAAGTTTCTAAACTTAATTTAATAATGCGTTTAAGCATTTTGCTATTGTGTTGATGCCACCATTCTAAATCTTCTAATCCGTTTTCAGTCCACGTAAGCTTTAACATCTATCTCCCTTACTTGTCCTTGACGATGTTGTTCTATGCCTTTGCGAAGTCGTTCTGCATTGGCAGGATTTTGTAATAAATGAAGGGTTTCCATGAGACTATTATAATCGTCAGCATCTAGGAGAACCACCGATTGAGTTTTGTTTCGCTTAACGAACATCACTTCATGATTGTGATTGATACGATCAAAAATAATGGTAAGATTCGTTCTAATTTCATGGGTAGAAATTTGTTCCATATTATTAAGTCACCTTTTTTATGCCAATGAACGGGCATTTAGTCTTGAGATAAATATTGTTCCCATGCTAACTATATCATATTGTTGGGAATCCCGCGATTGTGAAAAAAGGTAAAAGAGATAGGAAAAACTTTAACGCAAAAATAGAGCGCAGGGAAACAGATGTGAACCTTGGCTGCAACAAATTGCGGAAGTGATGGAAATAGAATTGTCGCAGTTATTTGGTTTGGATGAAAAGAATGTCTTTAATTTAACTGGTGATCAAACTGGCGATCACAATAACCAATGTATTGATAATAATTGGAATGTTAATTCTCCCTCAACTGAAATAGAATATAAACATAAATTAGAAAAAGCCAATTTAATTATTGAAGAACAGGAAAGGGAAATTGATTATTTAAAACAACAGGTGAATGATTTGAGAGATATGATTAACTTATTGAAAAAACAGGAAAAACAAGAATAGATAGTGAAGGGTGCGTCCTTTGCCCCGTTTTTTTTTTAAATGGCGGAAAATAATGGTGCGTAGGATGCACCCTACGTTCGCTTTATTCTGATGGAACAAAATTCATTGTACTTAACCGTAAAACTCTAAGGAGAATTATTTTGTTAGAAGACTCAATATCTCAAATTGACACTTTATCTTTAGAAGATTTTCTTCGCTTAAAAAAAGCAGAAAGTGAATCTAAAGGTAAAAAAATTAATTGGGAAAATAAAAAACAAATCTGGCTCACCGCACTGCAAAAACTTTACAATACGGTGAATATTTGGTTAAATTCCTCAATAAAACAAGGACTTGTAGAAATCCGTGTTGAAAACCATGAACTAAGAGAAGACTATATCGGTTCTTATTCTGTCAAGGAGATGACGATTCAAGTGGGATTTGAGCGTGTTTTTTTTAAACCCAAAGGAGTCATTGTACTCAATGCCGCTGGACGAGTTGACTTGATTGGAGAACATGGCAGCATCATGTTGTTGCTATTAGAAAAAAATCAAGAATTCCAATGGCATATTGCGGTTAGAACCGGCCACCAAAAGCCTTGGCCCTTGACCCAAGAATCCTTTGCCGATGCGTTAAAGCAGGTGATGTCAGCATGACTCAAATAGTGTCATTATCCCATCAAGAATTAACGCTTTCCGAGGTTTGGCAATGGTATCAAAACTTGGACAACGCAATAGACTATTATCAGATAGAAGTGACCAATGCGCTACTCTCTGGAAAAGAGGTTTCTGATATTTTCTTGGGAATGACGAAAGAGGAAATTATTGATTATTTTGTTTGGCAAACAGAAGAACTTGAGAGATCAGTTTGTTTGAACCTCATTGCTTCGGCAGAAGCTACCATTCGTATTGATTATTTGACACGAGTGTATGAGAAAAAAAAGGATACGATCAGTCGAGCATGTCGAGCATTGTATAAACAGAAAGGGGCCAGAGTTAGCTTAGAAGATCATATTTTAGCTATTTGGAAACAAAATCACCCAGAATGCAAACTCGCTATTGGTCATTTTATAGGTGTCTTAAAATTGCGTCATTGGTTGGCTCATGGTAGATATTGGACTCCAAAATTTGGTAATCCGTACAATCCTAAAGCAGTCTTTGATATTATCGAAAATTTGTTGAATAACCTCCCCGACGATTTTTCTTGGGCAATCAATTGAACAAGCACGCGTAAAAGTATTTTTCATCGTTCCCAAATTCTATTTGGGAATGCCTTCCTTTTCTACCAGCGAATCAGCAAGCACTGGATATTAATGGTGCGTAGGACGCACCCTGCGTTCACTCGCTAATCCAGCAACCCAGAGTTATTAATTGCCTAACCCAGAGTGTCTATTTATGGAATTACCTAAAAAACTTAAATTGATTCGCTCAGTGAAAAGTTGGACGCAAGAAGATATTGCGGATAAATTGGGAATATCCACCCATGCCTACGCAAAAATAGAGCGTGGGGAAACAGATGTGAACCTTGGCTGCAACAAATTGCTGAAGTGATGGAAATAGAATTGTCGCAGTTATTTGGTTTGGATGAAAAGAATGTCTTTAATTTAAGTGGTGATCAAAATGGCGATCACAATAACCAATGTATTGATAATAATTGGAATGTTAATTCTCCCTCAACTGAACAAATAGAATATAAACATAAATTTGAAAAAACAGGAAAAAATAGAAAATTAAAACATTTTTACCAAACACATCAAACGAATTTACCAAACACATCAAACGAAATTGGAGAAAATGATGAACTGGCAAAACTATATTACGGCAGAGCCATTAATTTGTGAAGGCAGGGCTTGTTTTAAGGATACCCAGATTATGGTATCTAAGGTACTTGAAAACTTAGCCGATGGTGTTATGCCCAATGACATTCAAAAAAAATATCCCACTCTCAATCAAGAAGCGATACAAGCTGCCTTGGTTTTTGCCGCACAAATAGCGCGAGAGCAAATATTTAATCTATCGAAACTCGCTTCGCATCGTGAGGTGAGAGTTGCTGGTAGATTAGAAGCCATCAAACTCAATGACCATACCTTTACTATGGCTGTTGCCGAATCACTATACCCTATTAATGGCTTTGCTAAAGCCGTCGAATCACAAATATTATCAACCTTGTTGGGTCAAAATGTGGTGGTTTCCGGCACGGCGCATTTTACTAAGGAGGGCGCTCTACTTATCCTTGAAGCGGCGCAGATCGGGATTGCGAAAAAACGCGATTTGATGATATGGGGAGAAGTACCCAAACCGTTTCGTCGCCCCTTCGATATGAGTGACTTTAAAGCAGAACGTGGGTTAAGTGCAATAATTGGCAAATGGCCGGGAGATGAAACGGATGAGGAAGTGCAGAAGGCATTAGAGGAATTATCATGAGGCCGGTAGATGCTCTCATCTTGTTAGATACTCACATTATTTTGCAGCTTGAAAGTTGGACGCAAGAAGATATTGCGGATAAATTGGGAATATCTACCCATGCTTACGCAAAAATAGAGCGCGGGGAAACAGATGTAAACCTTTCTAGGCTTCAACAAATTGCTGAAGTGATGGAAATAGGATTGTCGCAGTTATTTATTTGGTTTGGATGAAAAGAATGTCTTTAATTTAACCTGCGATCACAATAGCCAATGTATTGATAATAATTGGAATGTTAATTCTCCCTCAACTGAAATAGAATATAAACATAAATTAGAAAAAGCCAATTTAATTATTGAAGAACGGGAAAGGGAAATTGATTATTTAAAAAAAGAAATTGACGATTTAAAACAACAGATAAATGATTTGAGAGATATGATTAACCTATTGAAAAAACAGGAAAAAACATAAAATTAACACTTTTTTTCCCAAACACATCAGACGAAATTGGAGCTAAAAACAAAATAATGTATCCAAAAGAACATCGTTTAGTCGAGACTCAAAACAATCAACGCGGCATTTTTTTGGATATAACAATTTACCAGAAAATGCTTGAAGTGCTGGAAGCGGTGAAATCTATCGGTGCTGATGAAGTCGCTCAAAAAATGGAATCGCCATTAGCTTTAGAAGACTTACTTGATCGAGCCGCTATCAAAAAAGAAAGTATGACTTTGACATACCAAGACAAATTATTTTTGGCGGTTGTGCCGATAGAAGAAGTGGATTTGATTGAACAATTGGAAGAGTGTATTGACGCAAAAGCTGTACAAAAGGCTCTGATCGAGGCGAAAGAAAAAGGCACAATTTCTTCGGAACAACTGAATAAACAATTAGCGTGGTAATTTGTTGTGACTTATCGTATTGAATACACGCCGGCGGCTTCACGTCAACTCGCTAAATTCCACAAAGACATTCAAACGCGATTTAAACCAAAAATCGAATCTTTAGCTGAAACACCACGCCCTCCTGATGCTAAAAAACTACAAGGTTTTGATAACTATCTGAACATCTATATTTTCATTTGGAAGATATGATGAAGAAAGGCGAACCACTTCCACAGGCGCGAGGTTTATACTGCGCACGGGCATAACTTAGACTTTTACGTAGGGGGCCGGCAACAGTCTTTTTTTTGCCCACCAATTGTTCCCGTGCTGAGTATAGCAAATCACATTGATGAGATTAATACGACAGTCGGTGATTTTTTTACATTTGTACCGATCAACATGAATTAGAATTTGTAAAGAAGGAGTATTAAATAAGTATGCCTTATCAACCCATTTTTCTTCTTGCTGACAGTCAGCTTCTGTTTAGTAGCAAAGAGGCACCTTTTTTAAGCAACCTATTGAATAATTTGAAAAAGGTAAAATCCAAAGAAGTCTTAAAAGCGGCTTATATTGGTGCATCTAATGGAGACAATCCAGAGTTCTATCAGCTATTTGTAGCAACATGTCAGTTTATTGGCATTCATGACTATCGGATGATTCCATCCGCACCTTCTGAAGAAGATTATCAATATCTGGATGAAGCCACTTTAATCTTATTGGCAGGTGGTGATATTAAAAAAGGGTGGGAAATATTTGTAAAGAATGGTTTAAAGAAAAAAATCATTGATCGATTTAATGACTCTGCCATATTGATTGGTGTATCAGCGGGTGCCATTCAATTAGCCCAAAAAGGATGGACTGAATCACAAGATGCTTATGAATTGTTTTCAACCTTTCAATTAATCCCTTTTATTATTGATGTACACGATGAACCCTTATGGGAACGTCTGCACAAAATTATCCGTCAAGAGGGCGAATATAGCAAAGGAATAGGCATCCCTTTAGGTGGCGGTGCCATTTTTCATCCTGATGGTTCAATTGAAGCAATCAGACATCCCCTGACAGAATTAACGATTTCAAACGACACTATCCGCCAATCTTTAATTTTTCCATCAGATTCAAAGTAATTATTGTCTGTTGGAGTCCAAAGCTGAAGCTTTGGAACCGTCCCTAAAGCTGAAGCTTTGGACTCCTCAAAGTAATTATTGTCTGTTGGAGTCCAAAGCTTTAGCTTTGGAACCGTCCCTAAAGCTGAAGCTTTGGACTCCTCAATGTAATTATTGTCTGTTGGAGTCCAAAGCTTTAGCTTTGGAACCGTCCCTAAAGCTGAAGCTTTGGACTCCTCCAAACGGGAAATGCTATATAACTCTTAACTCATTAACTTCGCCATACGTTCCTTTGTTGGTTGCTCCACAACACCTTTTTCTGTGACAATCACATCCACCAGCGCAGCGGGGGTTATATCAAAAGAGGGATTCCACGCTTTTGCGCCGGGGGGCGCAATGGATATCCCACCGATTGTGAGCACTTCATCTGTGGAGCGTTCCTCAATCACAATTTGATCGCCAGACGCTAGGTTCATATCTATCGTTGAAGTGGGTGCTGCCACCATGAATTTAATACCATGTTGACGCGCCAAAACGGCTAGACTATAAGTACCTATTTTATTGGCAACGTCACCATTTGCCGTAATCCTATCGGAACCCACGATCACCCAGTCAATTCGCTGTTGCCGCATCAAGGTTGCCGCAGCACTATCAGCTAACAGCGTCACTGGAATCTCTTCTTGCAATAATTCCCAAGCGGTTAAACGCGCACCCTGCAACCAAGGGCGAGTTTCATCAGCATAAACTTGACGAATTTTTTCCGCAGCATAGGCACTACGAATGACTCCTAACGCGGTGCCATAACCACCCGTCGCCAATGCCCCTGCATTACAATGCGTCAAAACGCGACAATTTGAAGGTAATAACGCTGCCCCAAAATTCCCCATTTTGTGGTTAGCTTCAATATCTTCTTGGCGAATACGCCCAGCTTCCTCCAATAATGCTGGCACCGGATCGCCAGTGATTTCCGCAAAACAAGTCTTCATGCGTTCTAAAGCCCACACTAAATTAACCGCGGTGGGGCGTGCTTGAGCTAATTGCTGCAAATCCGCTTCGATAGCTGTTTGCCAATTATCGGGATGGAGAGTGTAAGCCGCTTTAGCCGCTAACACCACGCCATAAGCGGCAGTAATACCAATAGCCGGTGCGCCGCGCACTACCATATCTGTAATTGCCCTAGCAACATCGGGGGCTTTTTCCAGCGCGATTTCTGTTCGTTCTAGTGGCAATTTGCGTTGATCCAATAACAGTAATTGATCGTTTTGCCAATTAACGGGGCGGATGGTGTCATATTTATAGGTCATATTAATTATAACTCATAGAAAAAAATGGGACACTGGCGTGTCACGAATGGGTGATATCCGCACAGTTCCACCGATTTCATCGGTGGCTATTCACATTTAACCCCTTCGGGGTGACACATCAACTTAAAAACCTTATTATATACTTCGCACGGGAACAAATTGAACTTTTTTTAAATGAGGATGGTGGGCAAGAAAAAGACTTTGCCCACCCTACATAAAAGTTTAAATTATGCCCGTGTGCAGTATACCATGATTTGGCGAAGGTATTAATTTAAGGGGATACTTCTAACATCCGTTCCAACGCCAAACGTGCTTCCACCGCTATATTTTGTAACACTTTGATTTTATTAACAATATGCCCTTCAAGCAAATTTTCCAACGTCCATAATAAATGCTGTGGATCAATGCGATACATGGTTGAACACATACAGACAACCGGTGCCATGTAATGAACAAACTTGCCGTCTGCTTCACTTTCTTTGGCGAGGCGGTTGACTAAATTGACTTCTGTACCGACAAGCCAACGAGTGCCGGGCGGTGAAGCGTTGACTGTTTTAATAATATATTCCGTTGAACCAACCTCATCGGATTTTTGACACACTTCAAAAGAACATTCGGGATGTGAAATCACCTTGCCATCAGGATAAGTGGTTCGGTATTTATCAATATGTTCCGCATGGAACTGTTGATGCACCGAACAAAAACCATCCCATAAGATGATTTTAGCTGCTTTGATTTCATCTGGTGTTAATCCGCCAAATGGTTTATCAAAATCCCAGACAACCATTTTATCTAAGGGAATATCCATGCGATAGCCGGTATTACGCCCTAAATGTTGATCGGGAAAGAATAATACCTTCTTGCGTTGGCAAAACGCCCATTCTAAAACGCGCTCTGCATTAGAAGAAGTACAGACAATACCCCCATGACGACCGCAAAATGCTTTTAAATCAGCCGCAGAGTTAATATAAGTGATGGGTGTAATATATTCGTCTGCATCCTGCACTGCTGATAATTCACGCCAAGCTTGTTCAACCTTTTCAAGGTTTGCCATATCTGCCATTGAGCAGCCGGCAGCTAAATCTGGCAAAATCGCGCTTTGTTCAGGTGCTGACAAAATATCAGCGACTTCAGCCATAAAATGTACTCCGCAAAAAACGATATATTCTGCACCCGATTGCGTCGCTTGACGTGATAATTTGAGGGAATCTCCAGCATAATCCGCGTGTTTAAAAACGTCTTCACGTTGATAATGATGCCCTAAAATGACGAGGCGTTTACCTAGTGTCTTTTTGGCAGCCACAATCCGTTCGTCGCATTGCGCGTCATCAAGGGATAAGAAATGATCAAGAGAAAGTTCGTGATGGCTCATAAATTTTTATTCAAATAAATTCGGTAGTGATGCACAAAGTAGTGAGATTAATTTTTAATTATTATTAAATCAATCACTTAAATATTTCATCACTACTTTATGCACCACTATCATTATTTTTAATCACTTCCAAATGAGACTTTAAATTTTGGAAATGGAAGAGTTTATTTGTCATTCACAAAAATTTCATAGGACTTAAAAATGAATAGTGGGATAGGTTCATCTAAACCGAAAAAGTGATTATAGCATTTCCCGCAAACGGGAAACGCTATAGTTACACAGAGCGATGCTTATGAGTCGATACCTGTTATTGCCACCAAACTTAACACCAAATAAATTGATCCGCTTAACATCTGACCATAAGCAATAAAAGACGGAAATTGTGCCTCAAGCATTTCCTCGGGCGTTTCATACTCATTATAAAATTGGTATCCGTAAATCCATACCGTGATGTTATAGGCAATATAAATGACTGGAATTGCTAAGAGAACACCCTGTAAAGGAAGCGTCACTAAAACCCATACACAGACAAAAAACCATAAAAACTCTATAGTAGAAGTTAAATAAGATAAACCAGATATTTTATGGTTATTTAGAGCAAAAATGATTCCATCAAAAACTTGCACTAGCCCGGCTAGCAAACCGATATAAAGAAAACTATTTATTTCCATTTTTTCCGAATTGACGCTAAGGAATGAGAATTCAATAACACCCAAAACGAAACCTGTCAGGTTTCGCTTAGGTAATCAGGTGAATTTAACAGTTAACTGATTAATTTCATTAATCTTTATATATTATTTCACTGAATTACCAATATGAACAAAAAAATTAAGTTTGTTCCTGTGTTGAAAAATGACGATTAAATAAAGCGAACAAATTTTAAATAAACTTTATTTATTTCAACAATTTACCTATAAAATAGTTCAAATTGAATAATCGCTATTCCTGAGTATACGACTACCATCCACCGGAATAGCCTATTTCAAACAAGCCCTGTAATATTATATAACCAACGACTGTCGCACTAACTGCCATATCTTTTACGACTGTAACAGGCGTTTCTAAGAGCCGAATCTTCCATTCCTTAACCTTTTCTGCGCTTGTTTTTTCAACATAACAAACTTTTTCATGCCCTTCGCTGGAATATATGATGTCTTTACAGAAATAATCAACTTCCTTGGCACTGATTTTCTCCTCAATTGACGAAGGACCTTGTATTTTTATATATTCATACGGATTATGCTTATTCCATAGCTGTTGGGTAGCGCAAGAAACGAGCAATAGACTAAAAATAATAAAAAAGCATTGTCGGAAAATTATAGTCATCAGAATTTCCTAAAATCATCGCGGTTCGATCCCGATATTTTTTGATTGTCATCAGTTATAGGTTTTCACGCAAACGGAAAATGCTATAGCTTTTCAGAAAAAGGAGTCCAAACTTTAGTTTGGCAGAACCAAGCTAAAGCATTCGAGGTTTCTGTTTTTCTCCGAAAAACAGAAACCTCGAATAGACTCCGACCAAAAAATTTATCTGACAAACTATATAATTCCCTCGGTTGAAAATGATCGTACACCCGTATCAAAATAAATTTCACATAATAGCTCATCTCAATCTGAAACGTCAATTTTTTAAAAGGCTAAATAAAGATGAATCTATCCTACTATAATATTGCAGGACGACCTTTAAAACAATCCCATCGCCAAATTTATAGAATCCAGTTATTATATATATCCATAAAAATCAAATACTTATATTTTTAATCGGCTAAATTGCAAAAGTCTCTATTTTATGAGTTTTCAGTGAACCATAATTTAGGTGTTTTGCCGAAGGTATTGTAAAAACAAAAACATACTGTTGTATTTTTTATCAAGCTCGCATACAATATTAATGTCATGCTAAATTTTAACTTCAGATATTTTTAAAACCTAAACCTGATTGTTTTAAGAAGAATCGGAGAATGTGCCAATGAATAAATTGATCGGGATTTTCATACTGGTTATCGGGTTAATAGCGAGCACCATTGAAATTTATTCTTTTATTGGGGAAACATATCCTTGGATTTTTCAAGCTGATGATAACATACCCCTTACCAATGAAGTGACTCAAAATACGGTTGATTCTCAATCAGATAATAAGGATGAACACGCATCCACTGCTCGCTCAGTGCAAATCCACCCTCTTCCTCTGGCGCAATGGAAGCAACTTCAGGCAATGGAAAAACACCAAACTGAAAAAATAAATGAGCCGACTTGTCAACATGATAAGGATTGTCAATCCCTTCGTTACGACAATTTACCTATTTCGCCACCGCTTGATCCAAAAAGCCAAACTGTTTTTGAACATTGGAAACAACAGACTCAAATGATAGAAAAAGACGATGAAGAATAGGTTCACAAAATTCTTGAGTAAGCTTGCTATTTAGTAACTACTCAGCCTTGAAATAAATTTCAAGGCTGAAAGCTAAAGTCTGCTAAAGCAGACTAAAAGAAGACTGAGTAGTTTAGCTGGCTTTAGCCTGCTTGGGCTGTTAGCCTTGAAATTTATTTCAAGGCTGAGTAGTTACGCCATTTAATGAATTATTCCCCATTCTCCATTCACAATTCACAATTATATTAAGGTTAAGGAGATTCTAAAAAATGCGCAGAATTGTTTTATACACCTTTTTGGTATTACTCATTATACCCTACCAAGTGAGTGCGGTTGAAATGGGTATTGTCACAGGTAGCCCTACAGGGACTTACTATCGGATAGGTAATGATATCCGTTCGTTGGTTTCTCGTCATGGCATCAACCTGACAGTCTATTCCGCTAAAGGCTCACTTGATAACATTGCTGATGTCTTTGAAAGACCCGGTGTTCAGCTCGGAATCGCACAATCAGACGCGCTTTCCTATATAGACTCTATGGCGACTGAAGATAATCGCATTAAACGAGTGGCTAAAAAAGTCAAGATGGTTTTTCCACTTTATAATGAGGAAGTGCATATACTGGCAAAGAATAAGCAGATAAGCACTTTTTCTGATTTAGAAGGAAAAGTGGTGGCTATTGGTAAAGAAGGAAGCGGTTCTTATTTGACAGCTAATCTGTTGTTCCAATTAGCGGAAATTGTGCCGGCGAAACGCGCTGAAATCGGTGGAAAAGAAGCGATTAAAGCACTGCTTGATGGTGATATTGACGTGATGCTTTATGTCGCGGGGTATCCTGTGAAATTATTTCAGGAAACACCCCAAAATGGTCATTTACATTTAGTGCCTATCACGCACAAGAATATCACCGAATTTTACCCGATTTCGACAATACCGGGGTTCACTTATGCTTGGCAAACTGACAATGTCTCTACCATTGCAGCTAAGGCCGTTTTGATCACTTACGATTATAAGTGGCGACACTGTGAAAATGTGGGCCGTTTAGCCAAGATCATGTATAACAATCTGGATTGGTTGAAACAGCATGGCCATGAAAAATGGAAAAACGTTGATTTGGATTTCCAATTAAGGAAATGGGATCAATATCTGTGCGTCAAGAGACAGATTGAACAAGCACCACCAGAGGAATCACACACATCACCTCATCGTATGAGCGACATTTTGATGAGGGGGTTAAAAGACCAGTTTAAGTGATTTTGCTGTTTAGGGGACGACGCAGGAAATAATAGACGCGTGAGAACCCTAAGACCTGTCAGGTTTTCAAAACCTGACAGGTCTGATAGCTTTAATTTTCTGAACGTCTATAAAAAAGGAGGGCAGACACACAGGTCTGCCCCTACAAAATCCGGCATATTCAGAGGCCGTAGGGGCGAACCTATGTGTTCGCCCAAGCTTAACTTAATGGCAGCAAGCGTAGGGTGTATAAGCGATAGCGTCAAGCACCAAACACGAAATGTCATTTTGAACGACGTTTTTTACATGGATGAATTCGGTGTATGACGCTTCGCTTAGACACCCTACGAGCTACGAAATAAAAATCATCGGCATTCTGGTTCCATAAAAAGGGAAATCCCACGCGC
>Ga0233403_10001232_pt1 | contig 12020 bp, 8 predicted proteins | sample Na_oxic_1_MG_FD_179866 | JGI IMG/M metagenome (GOLD analysis project Ga0233403, IMG submission 179866) | Seawater microbial communities from Saanich Inlet, British Columbia, Canada - Na_oxic_1_MG | ecosystem: Environmental > Aquatic > Marine > Inlet | place: Canada: British Columbia | collected...
TTGAACATCTCATTGATGCCATCGCCTTAGCCGAACATTTTATTGATGTGTTTCATCGTGATGATTATACCGCCTACCTTGTAGTTGCAGGCCCTTTAGAACATCAAGAGAAAGTCGATGCGATACTTGAACATGCTGATTTTCAACCATTAACCATTCCGCCGGAATTTCACAATCACCCCAACCAAGTACGTACCAACTTAATAGGGCAACTTGACCAAATCCAACAACAGACTGAGGCGATATTGACGCAAATTCAAGAATTGGCTCAACAAAAACAAGCTTTTTTAGAACGTGCTTATAAAACCCTTAATCATGCTGCCGCTTACGCGCAATTAACCGAAACATTAAGGGGGCGAGGGCAACTCGCTTTGATTGAAGGTTGGATTCCCAAAGTCGATTTACCCCAACTAAAAACGGCATTGAATGATAAATTTGACTGTCCGTTGGTTTTCACTACTCGAAAACCACATCGTTCCGAATACTCACAAGTGCCATCATTAATACGCCATCACCCATTTTTAGCCCCTTACACGGCACTGGTAAAAAATTATGGTACTCCCCGCTATGGTGAATTTGATCCGACAATTTTATTTGCCTTCACATTTATTTTAATGTTCGGCACCATGTTTGGCGATGTTGGGCATGGGGCATTAATTGGTGTCGCCGGGTGGTATTGGCGTGACAAGTTAAAAACGTTTACTCCCTTTTTCATCGCCGCCGGCATATCATCCATGTTTTTTGGTTTTTTATATGGCAGTATTTTTGGCTTTGAAGAAGTGTTAATTCCCGCACTATGGATGTCACCAATTCACAACCCCAACTTAATGTTGACGCTTGCCCTATACTGGGGCATTGGTTTTATCTTACTGGCTACCACTATTACAATTGTTAATCGTTGGCGAGAAGGTAACTATGCTGCTGCCCTATTAAATAATACTGGGCTAGCCGGCATCTTATTATATTTGGGGGGATTTTACGCGGTTAAAAAGTGGATGGAAACCGACATTTTCACTACGGATCAACAACTTGCTATACTGCTACCATTGTTAATCATTGTGGGCTATAAATGGTACGAAAACAAATTACCGTTTGGCGAACGCCTCTTAGTTACCCTGATTGAAGGACTTGAATCCGTGATCAATTACCTCGCCAACACCCTTTCATTTTTGCGCGTCGCCGCTTTCAGTCTCAATCATGCCGCCCTAGCAATAGCCGTTTTCACCTTAGCCGACATGATGGGGGCACCCGCTAACTGGCTAGTAATTATTTTAGGTAACCTTTTTATTGTGATATTGGAAGGAGCTATCGTAACCATTCAGGTTTTGCGTTTAGAATATTACGAAGGTTTTTCACGCTTTTTCAGTGGTGAAGGGCGAACGTTTCGCCCATTGACAATGGGCATTAAAGAAAGAACAATGACTTAGGAACGTGCATGAAATAACTTAGGCAACTTTGGGGGCAACCACAAGGGATTGCCCCTACAAATCATCATATTACGTAGGGGCAATCCTTTATGGTTGCCCTAATTATTTCATGCACATTCCTTAAACTCTTTTTATCGAACCACAAAGTTTCTGTTTGTAAAATTTCACACCGCCAGAAATCCGATTTTTTTCCAAAAATCGGATTTATTTGAAACTTTCCAAAAATTTCACACCGCCAGAAATCCGATTTTTTTCCAAAAATCGGATTTCTTTGAAGCTTTAAAAAAATTTAACACCGCTATTAATACCTTCACCAATTATTTTACGATTTAAATGGTTTTTACTATTTTTGACTGATGTATAACGAGGGCAATTTCGCGGTGAAACTAGAAAAATTTTATCTTTAATAATCAACAAGTCAATTAACTTCTCCCCGCAGCGGGATACCACTTATTTTTGGCGCAAATTTATACCAGATAATTGTTAATAAATACAGTTTTTTCAAATTTTTCATCATTATGCTTCAAAAAAATAAGAAAAATTTGTCAAAATAGCCACTTTTCAACAATTTGCTTTTACAAATGTCAAAAAAATAATTTTTTGCAAAAACAATAACTTAGTTAACTATCTGCACGGGGGAAATAAAACCGATTTGGGGCGGATTTCAGGCAAAAGCCTCCGAGTCGAAAAAGGCTTCAAAATACTAACTTTAGATTATAGGATGTTAAAAATCATAAGTCTTATAATGATTAACCTTTGCTAATTATTTTATAAATAAAATGGTTATTGTAATATTGGTTAGGAATGTGCGTGAAATAATTAGGTATTGTATCAATAGTGAACGGAACAGTTTTTGCTTTAATTGCTAACATATTGTTATTTAATTAATTTTTTAAAAATCTCCAAGAAATCCGATTTTTGTCAAAAATCGGATTTCTGGCTTCGTTAAAATTTTTTTAAATCTCCAAGAAATCCGATTTTTGTCAAAAATCGGATTTCTGGCTGATTTTAACCATACAACCGTTATGGTTTGGGTTTTGATAAAACGTCGATGCACGAGTTAAACAAACCCGGATTGCAAGTTTACCTTCTACCCATCCAAATCGTGCAAAGCATCAAGCAATAACACCCCCGTCAACCCGGCACCAATAACCACTTCTACCAGTGCCACATCAAGGGCAGATAAACGTGCCCAAGTTAATGCCATCAGCAAACCAAATACTATAAATAAGACTACGGCTCGAAATAAATCAGAAACCGTGAGCGATTGCCACGCTACCCAGAATAAAGCCAAGGCTAGAATGCTATCAAATAAAAATATGCTCATTTCGAATTAACTACAAGGATTGTATATAATAAGGGATTTATAATAAGGAACTGAAAACTCAGGAAAACTCTATAAGCCATTGATTTTTCGTTGGGGCGTGTCGGCGTAAGTCTTTGAAAATATTAGATGCCAAAAAGTTTTCCGGAGTTTTCAATAAGGAACGTGCATGAAATAACTGAGGAAACGTAAGGGCAACCATAAAGGATAAGATAATGATTTGTAGGGGCAATCCTTTATGGTTGCCCTAATTATTTCATGCACGTTCCTAAATCTATTTGTTTACCTAATACCTTCGCCAATATAAAATTTTTGGGTGAAGGGAATGAGGTACGATTTTCCCGAAACCAAGATAACATAAGAGTTTCGGGAAATACGCTGTGCGCAATGAACGGAGCCCCTATCCAATTGGCGATGGTATTGTTACCGGAATCGGATATCGAAGATGTGTCTCAATTATATCACCTAAGTCGTTATTGAAAATCGAAAGAATGAATTGCAATAACAAAGAAATCCTTTCTTATATACAATCCTTGTAGTTATTAGTTTGGGTTTTGAGAAAACTTGATGATTGAGTAATAGGTAAATTTTTTAATATGGTAAGGGCAATTGTACCGCTTACCACCCCAAACACCAAAGCCGCTGTCATTAGTATAGGCAATAAATAAAACAAGCCATCATGTTGAATAAACAGCCAATAGGCAACCCAAAACTGAGCCATTATATGCACCATCGCGGCAGCAATACTATATCCAATCGGGCTACAACCTTGTCCGGGCAATTTACTGAGTAAAGCCAAAGTTATGGTACTTGCCACTGCGCCACTCAAACTGAGAATAAAAGTAGGCGATAAAAACGTACCGATCAATAAACTACCGGCTAACACTCGTAGTAAGTTAACATAAGCCGCCATGCGCCAGCCAAATAAAACCAGCACGACAATTGTGATAACATTCGCCAGCCCCGGTTTAACGCCAAGTAAGGGGCTTGGTAGAGCACTCTCAACAATATGAATGGTAATAGCTAAAGCGGTGAGCCACGCGATACGGTGATCATCACGGGTAGTTTGGATCGAGTAACTTTCTTGCATGGAAGATTTGGTAGTCCCTACAAACCAATGAGGCGTTCAAATCGTGGGAATTGAGTATATCACCGGAAATAATTTTGTAACCGTAGGAGTTCAAACTTTAGTTTGACCATTTTCTAAGATAAATCTTGGACTCCTATCATTGGAAATATGGATTGAAATTTAACGATTGCACATTATTGAAATTATTAATCTAAAGACGGGAAAACTCTGTGATTTTGGAAAAAATTTGTAGATTAGGATGATTATATGTTAGCATGAGCTTGTTATTATGTTATGGATTGAAATTTAGCGATTGTGCATTATTGAAATTGTTAATCTAAAGACGGAAAAATCTGTGATTTTGGAAAAATTTGTAGATTAGGATGATTATATGTTAGCATGAATTCGTTATTATATTTGATATTGACCAAAAATCGGTAGTTCCTACGAACTGGTGGAAGTATTTAAACTGTGGAAATTGGTAATTAGATTGTTTTTTATAACCTCCACAAATTTGTGGAAACTATCCAAATATTAGGGGTTTGTTATATGAAAAAAATAGCAAAGAAGTTAGGCTTTGCGATTTGTTGTTTTGCTCAGTTTGCTTTTGCTGATGGTCCAGTCAGTTTCGATTTTGAAAGTGAAGCATTAAAAATCCCCACTGTCCATATCGGGCTTGACCAATATGTAGTGGAAATGAAACAACGAGCCGGTGGTTTTGACTTTTCTGTTACTAGTGCCGAACTTATTTCTAAATTAGAATTTAGTGATGGTGGCAATTTGGTTGGAACTAAAACTCTTACTGAGCTTGCAGACCTGTTGCCAGTTAAGGAAATGGAAGTGTATGATCCAACTGAAAACCGCAATAAAACCTTTCGTGGATTTACGACAAATGATGTTTTAGACCTTGTTTACGGTGAATCTTGGCGGGATGGAGAAGAGATTGCGGTTGCTGCATTAGATGGTTATGTTTCTTCTAACTCGATTGAACATTATCTAATGTATAATAGTATGTTAGCTTTTGAGGATGTTAACCGTCCACAGTTTATTCTTATCAAAGCTAAAGATGGAAAGTATATAGAATTAGGCCCATTTTTTCTTGTCTGGGATAACATTAACTCTCCTGAATTGCTTGACTTTGTTTCCTACGGTTGGCCTTGGCAATCAATTAGCTTTGATTTGTTAACGTTTGAAGATAGATTTGGGAAAGCCATTCCACCGGAAGGAAGTTCAGAACAAGTACAGAGGGGATTTAAATCGACTAGAAAATTTTGTTTAGCTTGTCATACAATGAATGGTGATGGTGGTTGGTTATCTGGCACAGATTTGTTTGGTACTGCTGATAAATTTGATGATGCAACAATTAAACGTTATATAACAGAATTTGGAGCTGTTGGTCCTGATGTTTCGGGCATGATATTGCGTGATGAAATTCCAAACCGAGACCAAGTGGCTGACGATATAATTGCTTATCTGAATGCTATGGCAAAAGATTAATTCTACTTTGTTAGATTTCATGTAGGGTGGATAAAGCGAGAGCGTATCCACCTGATTTCGCAGCATTTTTGGTGGATACGCTACTGCTTTATCCACCCTACAAGTCATTGATTTTATTAAATGTGACAAAGTAGAATTAATTAGGTACTTTGAAAAAATAGGGCGAAATAGTCCGCCCTATTTTTCCACGAATTATTAAGGGATTAACTTAACTCGCTCATCTTTAACAGCACCGGTACTATCATCCACAACACCATTTTTCTTAATATAGGCAATTATTTCATTGCGATAAATAAGGCCAGTATCATTTTTTGGTAAAACAGTAAGATCAAATCCAATAATCTCATCTGGTAAACCAGCACCTACTTTTGTACCTTTCCAACCTTGGCCACCCTTTAGAGAGATGTAATCACCAAAAGCAACATTAAATGTTTGTTTTAATGAGTCTTCAATTGGTTTGCCATTTAACGTTATATCCTGCGCAATTGCTGTAGTAGCATCACTATTTAACTTGATGATATAGCGTAATCCACTGGAAAAATGCAGAAAACCACGTGCAACAAAACCATTTAAATTGATTGTATCACCTTCCAATTCTTCAGGGCGAACAACACGTTGTGCATTACTCATCACCATCTCTTTGATTTGTTTACCTGTCATCTGTGTAACCACAATCATATCTGCATAAGGCATCACGCTGTACCAATCATTAAATGTGAGCTCCGAATTTGGCTCCACCCCGCCATTAATACCAGAGGCATTAAATACCGCAACGTCCACTTGCTGACTTTTACCATCCTTTTCCGGAAAATTCACACTTTGCGCCACAATTGCATCATTCATAAAATTAGCCATGACGGTTTCGCCAACATAACGATCAGCAATGTTTTGTGCGGTGGTGAGATCGTCTGAACCGCCAGCCGTGCCAATGACTTCCTGCAATTTATCATCTAACTTGGCATACAGCGGTGCCATGACATTTTTCTCGAAATTTAGATCAAGATCATCATCATGTTCATAATCGTCGTAAGTGGGATCATCGGCTGCCACTCTATCATCCCGCTTTTTCAACGGAATCAGACGAGCCGTCAGGTGATAGCGTAAACCTTCATCCGTTGGCAGTAGCGAGTAAACGGCTTCACCCAAATGGCTCCCCTTTGCAGCTGCCTCTAGGATAGGCACTGATGTGTTGACAACGTTCAAACCTTCCGTATTGATTGGAAGATGTAGATGTCCACCCACAATAACAATGGGTTTAGCAGTCATTTTAGCCGCCGCGTCAGCAATTTCGATATCACCAACCTCAAGAGGATATTCGCCGTTGTAACCAACATGAGTCATAAGAATAATCACATCGGCCAGTTCATCAACATAAGAAATTGTGTTTTCCAATGTTATTAAAAGATCACCAGCATCCAATTTTGGATCGTCCTTCTGTCTGAGGAGCGTTTCTTCCTTTGTCGTTAACCCAATAATGCCAATTCGCAAGCCATTTGCTACCCCAAGAATAGCGGGATGATAATGTTCCGAACTCAAATTTTTGGAGCCGAACAAATTGGCGGAGAGAACCGGAAATTCCGCATCTTGGGTAATGGCTTTGGCGAGCAAAGCAGTACCTTTGTCTAATTCGTGATTACCAATTACAGTGGCATCAACGCCAGCGGCAGAGTAGGCGGTGTAGGCGGCACTATTTTCAAAGCTGTCTGCATCAAAGCCCAATAATTCATCAAACGGGTTGCCAATATGATCATCTCCTGCCGATAGAAACAGCACGATTTCGTTTTGCTTTTTCTTGGCATTTTTTCTGGCTTCGTTGACAATCTTCACCATTTGGGAAAAGCGGTGTGTATCCCCTTTTTTACTATGCACACTTCTTAACTCATGGTGCATATCATTAAAGTGGAAAATACGTAGGACGATTTCCTTGCCTTCTTCAAACTGCTTTGCTTGAGGGGGAACAACACCTTCACCCATTTGAAAATCATAAAATTCATCGAGTTTTAAATTAGCAACATCTCCCTCAAAAAGATAAAGCGATTCAAAACCACCTTCGGGGTTGGGTTTTCCCGATTTCAAAGTGATCGCATTTTCGGTGTTAACGACTTCATGGAAATCGTATTGCCAATTAAACCCTTCCTGAGCCATGGGATAATAACTAAGCCCCGCTACATTTTTTATGCCTTTGGCAATCCCCTCAACCGGAATGACGAGATAAAGCTGCTCATCCAATGTGGCACAGGAACCGGGTGCCCATTGACAGGAACTGAGTTCAGAACTAGCCAATTTAAAGTAAAGTCCTTGCGATGTTGGCTGGGTGGATTCCAATTGGAGACTCAGTTGCAACTTTCCGCTTGTGACACACGGTATAGTTACATCCCTTTTCGCCGGATCATACTTTGCGACGGAGCATAACTCCGCTTGTAGTGACGCTGAGCCAACCAATAACAATATTGCCGTGGTTGCGCCAGATAAGTAATTAAGTATTTTCATAAATAACCTTAAAGTTTAAATGGAAGTAAGTAAATAATAATAGATAAAAATCAAAACTATTAATCACAAAAAGAATGAATCAGCAAAATAGAATTTATCGTTCCTAACTTCATGTTATTAAAGCAAGATTTATATCAAACTCCACACGAGTAAGACGTGCGTATTATACACAAGTAAGGTTGTAAGTGCAATATCCCCATTAGAAATTATAAGATAACTAAAACGAAAACAACCTTCAAATTGTGCTGGCATCAAGTATAATCAATCGTAATTACTCAAGGCAACCACAAAGGACTGCCCAAGTGGCAATCAAACGTTGCGGACGGGGTTGCAAACTGGAGTGTTAAATTTGTGCCTAAAAGTTTAATAATTTTTCACCTCCAAATTGAGTACAACGAATTTTTTTTAAACACAACGAATTTTCTACTATTCTAGGACTTACGCATTGACCGGCGAAATTTTTTATGATTCCTTTTAAATACAAAGCGTTACAAATTTGAGCTAAATCATTTTGGGTCAATTTTAACAAATTTAGTTGTCAGCCAAATTTTCATAACTTTCTCATAAAACTCGACTATCAAGTTTGGTTTGTGAGTTCCAAAAATAAAGGGATATAGGGTACCATTAGAAATACTATTTTTGCCAAAAATAGTATTTCGGGCAGGCCCTTTGACTTTAAAAACTTAGGGTACCATTAGAAATACTATTTTTGCCAAAAATAGTATTTCGGGCAGGCCCTTTGACTTTTAAAAAACTTGAACATCAAGAACAAAAAATTGGATTTGTCAATGCGTAAGTTCTCTATTCGTTGTGTTTTTTTTAAATTCGTTGTACTCATTTTTAAGGTGAAAAAATCTTTACCATTTTCTGGCAGATTTAACACACAAGTAAAAACCCCGGGAAGCTCCAAAAACTTCTCGAACGTTTGCGCGTAGCCGCCGTTTCAATAAAACGTTGCGGACGGGGTTGCAAACCCCGTCCAGTTCCAAGCATTGAGAAATCCGATTTTTTCAAAAAATCGGATTTCTTGGCTCTTTGGGTAGGGAAACTTCCGCGATCCTGCACTAGCTATACAAAGGAGAAATTTTTTATGTCAATCCGTAACTATGCCGGCTACACCCCGGCGATTGCTGACAGTGCCTATATTGACCCGATGGCTACTGTTATTGGGCAAGTAACGATTGCCGAACATGCGTCTCTATGGCCAATGGTAGTAGCGCGTGGTGATGTAAACAAAATTAGGATTGGTGTTCATGTCTAGCCCTTGTTTTATTGTCTACTAATACCCATACAAAATCAAATGAACAATAAATATAGATTACATGAATTTACAAAAATAAGGCTCTCTGGTAATTTGCGTGGCTCGTAACTAATTGATTAAAAAGCATATATTTTTCATTCTAAAATGTCCAAAAAAGGCCAAAGGAACAGATGCTCAATATTAATTATGCCTTTGCCCGGTTGCTTTATCACTTTATTGTTGAGTTCTTCAATAAATCCGCTGGAATATCGTCACTAACGATCTCTTCCTTCGACACTTAATTTCTGTTTTGAAGAAACCATCTAAGTCTAATTCAATTGGAGAAGCTGTTTTTGTCATGATAGCTTCCGGTGTTTCTGTTAGTTATAATGCATTGTTTTTGTTATAAACTTATGTCACGCAAATTACCAAAGAGCCTCTTTTAGATTATTTGCCCAAACAAAACAATTGCGAAATTATAATTGCAAATCAAGAACAGCTCTCTGACGAAAAAGAAATGATAGAAGATTTAATGGCAATTATCCATACTTTTTCTTGCCAAATATATGGTTTGCGTAAATACAAGAAGATGATAAAAGATAGATGATTCAATCCGCCAAAAAAGTCACTAGAATCACATATAGTGTTGATTTAAACCAAGCTAAATACGATGCGCTACAAGAAATTGCCAAACAGTGCGGTTTAGTGCGTACCGAAATTTGGCATAATTATGGTTCAATTAGTGGTATTGACGCTAAATTCCGTCCAGTTCGTGATGAATGGATTGCTTCATGCCATATTAAAAAACTACCGCAAAGAATTTGGCGAGCGACGTTATCTGATGTGTTAGGTGACATAAAGGCCAACCGAGAAGCAGCTAAGATAAACGTTAATAGCTATATTTTTAGAAATGTTAACGATAAGAATAAGCGTAAGGAATTATTTAAAAACTTAAAAAAAGATTCTGTTTGGATTAACAATTCTTATGGGCGTAGATTAATGCGGAAATATTGGAAGCATGGTAAAAATCACACGCAAAATCAGATTGTTTTAGAATCAGGTAGTTATAAGTGTTTCTCGTATCATGGTAAAAATTACATTGAGGTAATGAGCCTAACCAGAGGTAAACGCATTGCTATTCCCATTGGAACCAATTATCCAATCACCGGACAGATTAGACTTATTCTACGCTCATCACAAGTTGAAATTCATTACACAATAGATAACACTGATGCTCGTGCTTGTGGTTTACCCGGAAGCAAACTTGGCATAGACAAAGGTTATACAGAAGCATTTGCTGATTCTGATGGTGTTTTTCATGGTGAAGGTTTAGGTAAAATTTTATCTAATGAAACTGATTCCCTAAACCAAAAATACCAGAAACGCAATAAAATTGGTGCAGTTTTAGAGAAACTAATCGATCAGAACCCTAAAAAAGCCAAAAGAATAATAAGGCACAATTTAGGCCGTAAAAAACTTGATAGACGCAAATCGAGGCATCAAGGAAAAGTCAAAACCATAATTTTCACTGCGGCTAACAATATTGTTGGCAAGGCAGAAACAGTTGTTTGTGAAGATTTAACTAAAACGTTTAAATCAAAGAATTTAGGAAAAACTACCAATCGCCGGTTAAGCGGTTGGGTAAAAGGATTGATGGCATCGGCTATTGATATAGTTGCTTCCCGAAGAGGTTCTAGGGTAGTTCTAGTCAATGCGGCATACACCTCTCAAACTTGTTCCCAGTGCGGATGCCTCGGTAAACGTACTGGAAATAAGTTTCACTGTGCCTCCGGGTGTGGGGCGGTTATGCAAGCGGACTTGAATGCAGCGATTAATATTTTAGCAAGGTTAGACGATGAAGAGCTACATCGGTGGCTTCCCTTCCAGAAGGTGAAGCAAATTTTGCTTAAACGTTATCGCCGACCGGATGAGACAGCCCATCCAGAACTCCAGTTGCAACTCAGTTGAGTTATCAACTTCGATGGAATTATCTTGATTCTTTATTTAATTACCGGTTTGATAATAGGTGAGTAAGTATGACTAAGAAAAAAGAAGCTGCGCGTACTAACATACAAGATAATACTGTTCTTCATGTCACCCACGATAGCAAATATTGTCCGGGGGGACTGGCACTGGAAATAGGTGAAGCAGTTACTGTGGGCCATAATGTTTGTTTACATGCTTGCACTGTGGGACATCATTGCCTTATCGGCATAGGGGTAATTGTATTGGATGGGGTGGATTTACAGCCTTACACACTATTGGGAGCCGGTAGTTTAGTTCCACCGGGAAAAGTGTTGGAAGGCGGTTATTTGTGGTACGGTAACCCGGCACAAAAAAAACGTCCTTTGACTGAAGCTGAAAAAGAATATTTTGAATACAGTGCCAACAATTATGTTAAGTTGGCACAACAGTATATGTAAATTGTAAATGGGTGCATTCCCATTTTTACGGTGGTTTAATCGTTCCACCGATGGAATCGGTGGCTATTCACGTTTAACCTCGTCAAAATTGATTAACCCCGAAGGGTGTGAAACGTAAATAGCCATAGGTGAAACCTATGGAACTAAATTAATTGGGTAAATTCAACCGTTGATTTTATTTATGACCCGAAAAATGGAAATGCGCCCCGGGCAACCACAAGGGATTGCCCCTACATCTGAATATGGTAGGGGCACGCCGATTTGGTTGCCATTTTGTTAATTTATCAATTTGAATCAATCCTATTCAACGACACTAATGCCATTAGTTTATTCGTAATTTGCCATTTTAATAAACCAATAAGCTTGTCGTTGTAAGTGATTCAAGTGTAAATGAGTTTTTACTCGCGCCAACACTTCTTCCTGTTGAAATGGCTTAGTTATGTAATCAACAGCTCCTAACTCAAACCCTTTAACCTTATCCTCTGTCTCGGACAAAGATGTTATAAAAATGATGGGAATGTCCTTAGTTTTGGGATTAGCTTTTAATCGC
>Ga0233403_10001233_pt1 | contig 12020 bp, 5 predicted proteins | sample Na_oxic_1_MG_FD_179866 | JGI IMG/M metagenome (GOLD analysis project Ga0233403, IMG submission 179866) | Seawater microbial communities from Saanich Inlet, British Columbia, Canada - Na_oxic_1_MG | ecosystem: Environmental > Aquatic > Marine > Inlet | place: Canada: British Columbia | collected...
CTTTATGGGCGCGCATGCGGTTCCTCCGGAGTATGAGGGAAAAGAGGACGCGTTTCTTGACCTCATCATCCGTGAGGTCATGCCTCAGGTGGCGGAACGGAACCTGGCGGAGTTCTGCGATATATTCTGTGAAAAAAATGTTTTCTCCGTGGAGCAGTCACGGAGGCTTCTGAGCGAGGCCGGAAAGCATGGCCTGAAACTGAAACTCCATGCAGATGAGATCGTTCACACCGGCGGGGCGGAACTGGCCGCGGAACTGGCCGCGGTGTCAGCGGACCATCTGGTCCGGGCCTCTGACAGGGGAATCCGTGACATGGCCCGGGCCGGTGTCGTAGCCACACTGCTGCCGGGCACTGCTTTCAGTCTGAGGGAGCCGTATGCGGGGGGACGCCGCATGATTGATCAGAACTGTGCGGTGGCCCTGGCAACAGATCTGAATCCCGGAAGCTGTTTTACGGAGTCAGTCCCTCTGATCTTTGCCCTGGCAGTCCTCAATATGAACATCAGCACTGAGGAGGCGGTCACGGCCCTGACCATAAATGCGGCCGCGGCTGTTGACCGGGCAGACAGCATCGGCAGCATAGATGTGGGGAAAAAAGGTGATATCGTCATTCTCGAATTTCCCTCATATCATTACATCCCCTACCATATGGGGGTCAGCACTGTGGAAAAAGTTGTCAAAAACGGAAAACTCGTGTTTGACAAATTGAGGAATCAGGAACTGGGAGCCTCTCTTTATAAGGAGAAATGAGAGCGGCACACCCGAAATTCCCTCTTCAGGGGCCGGGTGTTCCGGGCGCGCAAAGGTTGTGAAAAACGGAAAACCCGTGTCTGACAAGTTGGGAATCGGGAGCCTCTCTTTATAAGGAGAGCGGCACACCCGAAATTCTTCCTCACAAAGGGGCAGGGTGTTCCGGGCGCGCAAAACATCCCCCCTCAAAATTCTGAGGATTTCAGAGGAGACTGAAAAAATGAATAATAATGATGATCAGGCAGCAGGCCGGGCAAACATTCTTGTTGTTGATGACACCCGGGCCAATCTGCGGCTTTTGTCAGGAATACTGTCCGAGCAGGATTATCTTGTCCGTCCTGTGCCTGACGGTCAGCTGGCTCTGTCCGCGGTGAAAGCCGAGGCTCCGGATCTGATTCTGCTTGACATTATGATGCCGGGTTTGTCCGGCTATGAGGTTTGCAAACAACTGAAGGAGGACAAACTGACCCGCGATATTCCGGTCATCTTCATAAGTGCGAAAAATGAGATCATGGACAAAGTGAAAGCCTTTTCTCTGGGGGGAGTTGATTATATCACCAAACCTTTTCAGACCGAGGAGGTGGTGGCCCGGGTCAGAACCCATCTGACCCTGCGGCAATTGCAAACCAGTCTTGAGGAAAAAAACAGGACTCTGTCGGAAACTCTGGAGGAACTGAAGACTGCCCAGAATCAGCTTGTTCTCAGGGAAAAAATGGCGGCTCTGGGTCAGCTCATAGCGGGTATTGCCCATGAAATAAACACCCCCCTGGGCGCCATACGGGCCTCCATCAGCAATATCCTGAACGCGCTCAGTTCATCCATCTGCCAACTGCCCGAACTTTTTCAGCAGCTTTCTCCGGAACGCCAGACAGATTTCTTTCTTCTCATTAAGGCGGCGCTGGAAAAAGTGGAACTGCCTTCTTCAAAAAAGGCCCGGAAACTGCGGCGCATACTGAGAAAAGACTTGGAGAAACAGGGTGTTGAGGAGCCGGACACCATTGCGTCGACTCTGGTGAACATGGGCATATGGGAAAACATTCCCGATTTCATCTCTCTTCTGAGAGAGGAGAACAACACGTTCATCCTGCAGACGGCCTACAATCTTTTTGTTCAGCAGAATAACAGCCGCAACATTGTGATCGCAGTGGACAGGGCCTCCAAAATTGTGCTTGCCCTCAAGCATTACACCCGCCATGACGATTCCGGCCGGATGATGGGGGCTTCGGTCTCAGACGGCATAGACGTGGTGCTGACCCTTTATCACAACCGGCTCAAGCGGGGCATAGACATCATCAGGAAATATGAGGACACACCGAACATACTGTGCTATCCCGACGAACTGAATCAGGTCTGGACAAATCTCATTCACAACTCAGTTTATGCCATGAACGGCAGCGGGGAACTGAGAATCACGGTTTCTGAGAAAGATGGTCAGGTGCTTGTCCGGATCAGCGACTCCGGCACCGGTATTCCTGAAAATATCAGACATCGGATTTTCGAACCCTTTTTCACCACCAAGCCTCCGGGTGAGGGCAGCGGGCTCGGATTGGATATCGTCCGCAAAATCATTGAGAGACACCATGGAGAAATAGATGTGGAAAGCAGCCCCGGGCGGACAACCTTCAGTGTTTTTCTGCCAATTCTGACTGAACCTTCGGAAAATGATGACGTAATGCGTAATGCGTGATTTCGGCATTTCCGACATTTTCGACAGGCTCAGATACCGGGCCGGGCAGGCTCATTTATCAAAAGGAAAAACCCCGATCATGCTCAAGAAAGCGATTTTATGTGTTGATGATGAGGAAATCATCCTGACCAGCCTCCGGGATCAGCTGCAGAACCATTTCGGAACCCGTTATATGTACGAGTTTGCGGAAAGTGCGGATGAGGCATTGGATATTATCGGCGAACTGTATGATGAGGATGTGGAAATCCTCATCATTGTATCGGACTGGCTCATGCCGAACATGAAGGGAGATGAATTTCTCATCCGGGTCCATGAACAGTTCCCCGGGATTGTCAAAGTTCTGCTGACAGGACACGCGGATGAGGCGGCAATTAAGCGGGCGGAAAAATATGCGAATCTGCACCGCTGTCTGTACAAACCCTGGAGTGAGGAGGATCTGATTGAAACCCTCACATCCGGATTGGAGCGCAATTTATGAAAAAACCTGTTATCTTATGCGTGGATGATGAAATCGTCATTCTGACCAGTCTCCGGGATCAGCTGATTTATCATCTGGGAAATGATTACACCATTGAGATTGCGGAAAGCGGCGAGGAGGCACTGGAAGCCCTCGGGGAGTTTCTGGAGGAGGGGATAGAGGTTCCGCTGATCATCTCGGATCAGATCATGCCAGGCATGAAGGGGGATGAAATGCTGATAAAAATTCATTCCCGATATCCCCGTGCCCTGAAAATATTTCTGACAGGACAGGCAGATGCCAATGCCGTGGGCAACGCTGTCAACCGTGCCAACCTGTACCGCTATATCTCCAAGCCCTGGGATGAGGCGGATCTGAGACTGACCGTCACCAAGGCACTGTACAGTTATTCTCAGGAAAAACAGCTGTCCGAACAGAATGAGCTTCTGGAGAAACTGTACGCACAGGCCCGGCAGGAAATTGCCGAACGCAAAAGAGTGGAAAAACTGCTGGCCGAGGCCAATCAGAATCTGGAGCATAAGGTGAGAAAGCGGACCTGGAAACTTTCAGAAGCAGTTGACAATCTGAAAAAAACCCGGGATCAGCTTATTATTCAGGAGAAAATGGCCTCACTGGGAATGCTCACAGCGGGCATTGCCCATGAAATAAAAAATCCCCTCAACTTCATCAACAGTTTTGCGGCACTGTCCGTTGATCTGGTTCGGGAACTGGACGAAATCACCGCGTTTCAGAAAACAAATATGAGTCCGGATGCATATGTCAAAGCCTCTCAAATCATGAATGACCTGAAGTTCAATGCCACCAGTATCCATGACGAAGGCAAACGTGCGGACAGCATTATCCGCAGCATGCTGCTCCATTCCCACGGGACAACAGGGCATATCCGGGAAACAGATATGAACGACCTGCTGGGGGAAGCCGTGAATCTGGCTTATTACAGCATGAGAAGCAAGGATGCATATTTTGATATCAATATTGACACAGATTATGATCCCTCGACCGAGATGATGAAGATCGTACCCCAGGATATCAGCCGGGTGTTTGTGAATCTGATCAACAACGCCTATTATGCCATGCGGGAGAAAAAGGAGAAAATCGGATCCGGCTACACACCCACCATGGACGTGATAACCGAAAATCTCAGAGACAGCATGAGAATACGTATTCGGGATAACGGCGTGGGCATCTCCCGGAAAATACTTCCCATCATTTTTGATCCCTTTGTCACCACAAAGACCGAAGGGGAAAGAACCGGTCTGGGATTATCCATCAGCTATGACATTATTGTCCGGGGACATCAGGGGACTATCGAGGTGGACACAAAGGAGGGGGAATATGCGGAATTTATTATCAGTCTGCCAAAGACGGAACTTCGACAGGCTCAGACACCGGAACAGGCTGTTACACCGGAACAGGCTCAGACACCGAAAACAGAGAGTTAATCCGGTATTCTGAAGCTCTGCCGAAAATGCGGACATGAACTTGGGCTCGGAAACTTATCCGTTGTCAGATAACGACCGCTCAGATACAAGGGAGACAATTATGCGGAGCAGAATACTTTTTGTTGATGATGAGCCCAAACTCCGAATTCTTATCTGTCAGTTGTTCAGACAGGAGGTCAGAAACGGAGATTATGTATTTTCCTTTGCCCTGAACGGGGAGGAGGCGTTGGAAACTCTCAGGGCAGAGCCGGAAACCGACATTGTGATCACCGACATCAATATGCCGAAAATGAACGGCCTGACTCTGCTGACAGAGATAAAAACTCTGAAACCCATGCTCAATCCGCTCCTGACACCCATTGTGCTGTCGGCCTACGGAGATATGGAAAACATCAGGAAAGCCATGAATGCCGGCGCGTTTGATTTTCTGACCAAACCCCTGGATTTTGAGGATATAAAGATCACCATTGCCAAAGCCCTGGACAACATTGGGAAGATCAGAGGCGCATGGGAACAGGAACGGCTGGCCAAAGAAGCCCTGCATAAAAGCGAGAAAAAATACCGCACCCTGTTTGAAGACTCCGAAGATGCTGTTTTCATGACCACGCCCGAGGGCCGGTTTGCGGATCTGAATCCCGCGGGACTGAGACTCCTCGAACTGAGCCCCGAAAGCATGAACACTGCAAATATCACGGATTTTTATGAGAATCCCGATGACCGGCTGAGGCTGATAAAAGAATTGGAGGAAAAGGGGGCGGTGCGGAATTTTGAGGTGTCTCTGCGTAAAAAAAACGGTGCAAAAATGCACTGTGCTATCACCGCGTCCCTGTGGCACAATGAAAAGGAACCGGCATTCCGGGGAATTATCCGTGATCTCACAGAACTCAGACACCAGGAGGAGGAACTGAATGTCTATCGGCTGCATCTGGAGGAACTGGTGACGGAACGCACTGCCGAACTGAAGTCCGCAAATGAGGCGCTGAGGGAAAGCAGGGAATTTTACAGCAGCATGTTTATGAAAAATCACTGCGTGATGCTGCTGACTGATCCGGAAACCGGAAATATCACCGATGCCAATCCCGCGGCCTGTGCCTATTATGCCTGTTCCCGGAAATCACTTCTGGAAAAGAAAATCCGGGATATCGGTCTTCGGCAGGCTCAGACACCGTCCGGGCAAGCTCAGACAGAGGAACTGAGCATAAAACAAAAATCCGAAAAGCATTTTTATTTTCAGCATCGCCTGACAAACGGCGATATCCGGGATGTGGAAATTTTCAGCACCCCCATCCGAATACAGGGCAAAGTGTTTCTGCATCTGATCATCCACGATATCACCGAACGCAGGCAGGCAGAGGAGGCGCTGAGGGAAAGCGAGGAGAAATTCCGCTCCCTTGCGGAAAATATTCAGGATGTGTTCTGGCTGATCACACCGGACAGGGTTTTTTACATCAGCCCGGCCTATGAGGAACTGTTTGGCCGGAAATCCCGGAGTGTTTATGACAATCCGGCCTCATTCACTGACGGCATTCATCCTGATGACAGGGAGCGGGTGCTTGCCGCATTTATATCTGAAAAATATCAGAAACAGGGATGGCTCAGTGAGGAATACAGAATTGTGAGGCCGGATGGCACCATGCGCTGGATATCAGCCCGCACCTTTCCGGCCCGCTCAGAAAACGGTGCTCTCCGCATAGCGGGCATTGCCAAGGACATCACAGAACAGAAACAGGCATATGAGCAGATCAGACAGATACAGGCACGGCTGGAGTTTCTTCTGAATCTCAGTCCGGCCGGCATTTACACCCGGAAACCAGGGGATGACTCCCACTTCGGCATCACTTTCATCAGCGGGAATGTCAGAAACATTCTCGGATATGAACCTGATGAATTCACAGAATATCCGGAATTCTGGGCAGAGCATGTTCATCCGGAGGACAAGGCCCGGGTGTTTCAGGGACTCCGGGATTTCCCCGAAACCGGACATTATGAGTGTGAATACCGTTTCCTTCATAAGAACGGCAACTGGCGCTGGATGCGGGACAAAATGATTCTGACGGAACTTGGGCAGGCTCAGTTACCGGGCGCGGATGAGTCCGCTGAAATCATCGGCAGCTGGAGTGATGAGAGCGAACGCAGGCAGGCAGAGGAGTCGCTGAGGGAAAGCGAGCGCATGTACCGGCTTCTGGCGGAAAACACCGCTGATGTGATCTGGACCAGGGACATTCAACTGGATTTCACCTATGTCAGTCCCTCCATTGAGCGGCTGCTGGGCTACAGGCCCGAGGAGGTGGACGGAAAAACCCTGGAATATGTGCTGGGCCCTTTTTCCCTTGAGAACATCGGCAATATCACCGCCGAAAGTCAGACTGACGAGATGTCGGGAGTTGTGACATGCGAGACCCTGCGTTTTGATCAGAAACTCAGACACAGGAACGGTTCGGACATATGGGCCGACACCATACTGACATATATTTATGACAGGGAATGCCGGCTCACGGGTTTTCTGGGGGTGACCCGTGATATCAACGCACGCAAACAAGCCGAGGAAAGCCTGCGAAAACACACGGAGGAACTTGAAATCGCCAAAAGACAGGCAGAGGCTGCGAATCAGGCCAAAAGCGAATTTCTGGCCAACATGAGCCATGAGATCAGAACTCCCATGAACGCCATTCTGGGTTTCACCGACATACTGATCAGCAAACTTCGACACGCTCAGTTATCAGGGCAGGCTCAGTTACCGGAGCGGGGTCAGATAACATCGGAAAACCGGCATTATGAAAAATATCTGTCCAACATTCAGTCCAGCGGCCAGACACTGCTTTCCCTGATTGATGACATTCTTGATCTGTCCAAAATTGAGGCCGGCAGATTGGAGATACAGCCGGAATCCGTGAATCTCAGAGAACTTCTGAATGATGTCGGGGTGATGTTTCAGCATAAATTCCGGGAAAAGGAGATTGCATTTGAAATGCGGACCAGTCCGAATATTCCGCGGGAACTGCTTCTGGATGAGGTCAGGATCCGGCAGATTCTGATCAATCTTGTGGGAAACGCCATAAAATTCACTCACCAGGGGTATGTGAGGCTGTCTGTTTTCTGCGACCAATCCGATTCCCCATTTTCGACGAGCTCAGATACCGCCGGGAGCATGGTCTTTGCTTCTGTGCCGGGCAGTGTGAATCTTATTTTTGAGGTGGCGGATACGGGTATCGGCATTCCCGCGGATCAGCAGGAGCTGATTTTTGAGAATTTCCGTCAGCAGAGCGGTCAGAGAACCAGAAGATACGGTGGCACGGGTTTGGGGCTGGCCATCACCAAAAGACTTGTCAGTATGATGAACGGCAGAATATCGCTGAGGAGCGATGCGGGGCAGGGGAGCATATTCCGGATTGTCCTGTCCGAGATCGGAGTTCTGAAGGCATTTGATGATACCGACACTCTGTTTCCGACATTTCCGGGTGAGCTGTCAAACACCTCAGATTCGGGTGAGCCACCAAACACCTCAGATACCACCGGCCGGATTTCCGCTTTGTCCCGGGTCAGTGTCACATTTGATCCTGCAACGGTCATGATTGTTGATGACGCGGCTGACAACAGGCAACTGATCAGAGCGTATCTGGAAACAGCCTGTCTTTCCGTCACCGAGGCTGAAACCGGGAAACAGGCCCTGGCCATGCTCAGGTCCGAGGACACTCCGGGGCTGATTCTCATGGGACTGCCCCATGCGGAGAAACAGCCGGAGACATCCCGGTATTTCCCAGATGATTCAGATGGTTATAAGACAACACAGATTATCAGGGAAAACAGAAGGCTGAAAAATGTTCCGGTGATAGCCCTGACTGTTCCGGGTCTGACCGGGGAAAAAATGATTTCACGAAAATCTCTGTTTGACGGATATCTGAGCAGACCGATAGGCAGATTGGAACTGATTGCGGAACTGAAAAAATTTCTGTCCCATATTCCTGAGATACATCCGTCAAAGCAGTTTTCCCCAAAAGCCGGATTTTCACGGCCCCCGCAATTCGGGAAAGCAGTTTTCCCGGAGGGAATATCTGATGATCTGAGGAAACAGGTGCCGGAGATGATCCATGTGCTGGAAAGCTCTCTGATATCCCGATGGAAGGATATCAGAGAGGTGTTCATGACTGATGAGATTGAATCTTTTGCTGCCGAAATAGCTGCGATTGCCCAAAAATACAATTTCTGTTTTCTCAGGGATTACAGCCGCAACCTGTGTGACAGTGTTCAGACCTATGATGTTGACGAAATAGAAAAGGCCATAGCTGAATTTCCGAAAATCGTGGAACAGATTAAAAGTTTGAAAAATTGAATCAGTTGGCAGTCAGGCCATTTCGGAAATAAATATCCCAATAGGCAGGCGGACTTGCGGAACCCGGCAGAACAATTTTGCAAATTGTTTCCATTCATCTCCTGATGGTCCGGATTGTCGTCAGTCGGCTGCCGGGGTGGAACTCCACACCGCCTGAAGCCGAAATTGCGAACTCAGACCCCGGAGATATTATAATGTTGCCTGACACACACCGCCTGAACGCGGAACTACGAACTCAAACCTCGGAGATATTATAATGATGAGACCAGGATGGGAATGTCTGGCCAGACTTATTTTTTTGATTCTCTTTTTCTTCCCGGCATTCTGTGCCGGAGAAGATTCTGACAAAAGCAGACATCAGATTCAGTTCAGGCACGTCCCGACTGATCAGGGGTTTTCCCACTCCGAAGTGACGGGCATTCTTCAGGACGAACCGGGATTCATATGGATTGCCACATATGACGGCCTGAGCAGATATGACGGATACCATTTCAAAACTTATCGGCACAGCCCTGATGATCCTCTCAGTCTGAACTGTGATGCGGTGCAGACCATATACAGAGGGCCGGGCAGGGAGATATGGGTCGGCACCCGGGGCGGGGGACTTAGCTGCTTTGATCCTGAAAAAGAGCAGTTTGTCTCTCACAGGCATGATCCGGATGACCGGCACAGCCTGAATGATGACACTGTGCAGGTGATTTGCGAGGATCGCGAGGGTTTTCTGTGGATTGGAACCGACAGGGGACTGAACCGCTTTGACCGGAGCACCGGGAAGTTTTTCCGCCATGAGAATGACCCGGGCAATTCGCACAGTCTGAGCCATGACATGGTCCGCTCGCTCTCCGCTGATCGTCTGGGAAATCTGTGGGTCGGGACCCGGGGCGGGGGACTGAACCGTTTTGACTCGTATTCCGGAAAATTTGTCCGTTTCAGGAAAGACCCCGGAAACCCGGAAAGCCTGAGCAGTGACGAGGTTTACAGCATTTATGAGGATATGTCCGGCACACTGTGGGTGGGAACCTCGGCCGGGCTGAACCGCTTTGACCGTGACACGCAGACTTTCCGCCACTTCAGGAAAAAAGACGGGCTGCCCCATGACACTGTTGTGGGTATACTGGAAGGCAGGCAGGGTCATCTCTGGCTTGCCACTCTCGGAGGACTGTCAATGTTTAATCCGGAAACAGAGATGTTTGAAAATTACGGAGCGGGCAACGGGCTTGGGGAGAATGAATTTGTCATGGGGGCATGCTGCAAAACACGGGGCGGAGAGATGTTTTTCGGCAGTGTCAGCGGCTTCAGTGTTTTTTCCCCGCATCAGCCGGAGATATCCGGTGGCTCTGTGGAAGATGGCAACTCTGCCCAAGAGGTATCTGAGCCTGCCGAAGAGGTGCCGCAGCTTGTGATCACTGATTTCCGGGTGCCTCCCCATCTGGCCAAGCTCCGCGGAAACAGGCCGCCCCTTCCGAAAATCATCGGGGAGCAGGACGTGATCACGCTGTCTCACAGGGAGAACATTTTCTCATTGGAATTTTCACTGCTGAGTTATGTCTCCCCTGAGAAGAACCAATATGCCTATATAATGGAGGGATTTGACAGCGAATGGATCAGTGCCGGCACTGAGAGACGGTTTGCCACTTATACGAATCTGGATTCCGGGACATATGTTTTCAGGGTGAGAGGTTCGGACGGTCGGAATGAATCCGAAAGTTCCCTCCGTGTCATTGTCACCCCGCGTCTGTGGATGACCTGGTGGGCATATGCCTTTTACATGCTGACCGCGCTGGGTGCGGTTTTCGTCTCTGCCTATTACCGGACCACGAGAAGCGAGGAGAAAAAGCATCTGCTTGAAATTGAGGTGATGGACAGAACAGATGAGTTGGTCCATTCCAATGATGAGCTGCAGCGGGAAATTGTCGCACGTGAACGGGTGGCCGAGGCATTGTGGGAAAGAGAGCGGATGCTGTCCATTCTGATGAGCAATCTGCCGGGCATGATTTACCGCTGTGAGAATGACAGAAAATGGACAATGAGATTTGTCAGCAGGGGTTCCCACGGCCTGACAGGATATTACCCCTCCGCGTTTATCAGCAACTCGGAAATAGCGTTTGGCGATCTGATTCATCCCGATGACAGGGAACCGGTCTGGAATATCATTCAGGAGGCACTGAGGGAACGCATCCCCTTCCACGCAACCTATCGCATCACTGACAGCGGGGGCTGCCAGAAATGGGTCTGGAAACAGGGACAGGGACTCTTTGATGAAAACGGCACCCTGCTGGCTCTGGAGGGGCTGATCAATGACATTACCGAAAGCAAGCTGGCCGCGGAGGAACTGGAGCGGGCCAAGGAGGCTGCGGAAGTCGCCAACCGGGCCAAAAGCACCTTTCTTGCCAATATGAGTCACGAACTCCGCACACCCCTGAATGCCATTCTGGGATTTTCACAACTGGTGTCCCGGGATAAGAACATCAACTCCGAACAGCGGGAAAACCTGGGCATTGTGATCCGGAGCGGGGAACATCTGCTGACGCTCATCAATGATGTCCTGGACATGTCCAAGATCGAGGCGGGACGGAGCATGCTCAATGAGACGGATTTTGAGCTTTTCAATCTGCTGGATGATCTGGAGGACATGTTCCGGCTGAGAGCCTCGGACAAGGGCATGCAGCTTATTTTTGACCGCGCACCGAGTGTTCCCCGCTATGTGCGGACCGACGAGGTGAAGCTCAGACAGGTGCTGATCAATCTGCTGAACAATGCCATCAAATTCACTGAGGAGGGCGGCGTGTCCCTCCGGGTGAAAGGAAAAAATCCCGGAAATGAGATACTGAACCCGGAGAACCCGGAGAACCCGGAGAACGATCTTAACGAAACAGAAGCCGGAAACAAAATCATGATCTGCTTTGAAATCGAGGACACAGGTCCAGGAATTGCTCCTGATGAATTTGATGCGCTTTTTGAAGCTTTCGGCCAGACCAGAACCGGACAGCAATCGCAGGAGGGGACGGGGCTGGGGCTGCCGATCAGCAGGAAATTCGTGCAGCTGATGGGGGGCAGCATGGGGGTCAGCAGCCAGCCGGACAAGGGAAGCATTTTCAAATTTGACATTCGGGCGGGCATGGCAAAGTCTGCCGAGGCAAGAATCCGGCACCCGGTTCGCCGTGTTGTCGCTCTGGAACCCGGTCAGCCCTGCCACCGTGTCCTGATTGTTGATGACAAAAAAGACAACCGCCAACTGCTGGTCAGACTGCTGGACCCTCTGGGATTTGAAATTCGTGAGGCTCCGAACGGCAGGGATGCGATCATAATATGGGAAGAGTGGGAGCCTCATC
>Ga0233403_10001234_pt1 | contig 12018 bp, 3 predicted proteins | sample Na_oxic_1_MG_FD_179866 | JGI IMG/M metagenome (GOLD analysis project Ga0233403, IMG submission 179866) | Seawater microbial communities from Saanich Inlet, British Columbia, Canada - Na_oxic_1_MG | ecosystem: Environmental > Aquatic > Marine > Inlet | place: Canada: British Columbia | collected...
ATGAAGACGGATAAAAACCTCACCCTGTCTTTATTAGATTATCAAGCCCTTCCCCCAGGGCCCGCTTCTTTACAACAACAGGGGGAAGAAATCGCTCGGCACCCTTTTTTACAAAAAGGGGGAGGAGGGGGGATTTTAAAAGTGACGGGGCAACACGAAGAGGTTTTAGTGTTCCGCGCTGGTGGCTGTGTCGAACGGATTGATACATTTGATTTAGGTTTTATGGTGGGCATTGAAGACGATATTGGCGATTTTCTGTCTGTCAAAGAAATCTCACTACAACCGGGGGATGGTGTGGTACTGTACACCGATGGGATAACAGAGGCGCGAAACCTAGAAGGGAAACTCTATGAAGTGGATAAGCTCTGCGCCGTTATCAGTCGTCATTGGCAGTTGTCGGCCTCAGAAATACAACAGGCTGTTATTGCTGATGTACGGCAACATATTGGAAAACAAAAGGTTTTTGATGATATTACTTTATTGGTATTGAAGCAAAAATAGTCGTGTCATCGGCAAACAAATTTTCAACACAGAGAACACAGAGTAACACAGAGTACCACAGAGTTTAAATCTAAGATTTTGAGTGCCAGATTGATGTTGAAACGATTGATTTATCAGCGTAAATCAGGCCATAATCAGTACAATCAGCGTTCTATTTGTTGTTAGATTTGAAAGAGTACTTATTTTCCGTTTATATATACTAGACATTATACCGATTTAATTTTCGCGCCAAAAGTTTTGCGCGCAAAATTGACTTTGTTGGTCGGAGTACAAAATTTATTTTGCAAGCTTGGAGTGCAAAATTTATTTTGCAAGCTTGGAATGCATGTTATTTTGCAAGCTTGGAGTACAAAATTTATTTTGCAAGCTTGGAGTGCAAAATTTATTTTGCAAGCTTGGAGTGCAAAATTTATTTTGCAAGCTTGAGTGCAAAATTTATTTTGCAAGCTTGGAGTGCAAAATTTATTTTGCAAGCTCGGAGTGCAAAATTTATTTTGCAAGCTTGAGTGCAAAATTTATTTTGCAAGCTTGGAGTGCAAAATTTATTTTGCAAGCTCGGAGTGCAAAATTTATTTTGCAAGCTTGGAGTGCAAAATTTATTTTGCAAGCTTGGAGTGCAAAATTTATTTTGCAAGCTTGGAGTGCAAAATTAATTTTGCGAGATTGGAATGCATGTTATTTTGCAAGCTCGGAGTGCAAAATTTATTTTGCAACAGCCAAGATTGATAATAGAATGCGCCCCTTTAGTTTGTCTCAGGGCCACGTCAAAGTTGAGACTCACTTTTATTTATTAAATTTAAAAAAAATATTGCCATGTCTCGTGGTTAAATCAATAACGGGCGCATTCCCAAAAAAAGGTCATTATCAATTTCAATCAGATCGTTGCAAAATAAATTTGGAACGAAAATAACCGCAAAATAAATTTTGCACTCCAAGAAACTACCGCAAAATAAATTTGGAACGAAAATAACCGCAAAATAAATTTTGCACTCCAAGAAACTACCGCAAAATAAATTTTGCACTCCAATGGCCCTTCGCGAAAATAAATTTGGAACGAAAATAACCGCAAAATAAATTTTGCACTCCAATGGCACCTTCGCGAAAATAAATTTTGCACTCCAATGGCACCACTCCAATGGCACCTTCGCGAAAATAAATTTTGCACTATTAATTGCTCCAAATAATAAAATAAATTTGGAACTAAATTGGCTCAAAGCAAACTAAAGTTTGAACGCCAATTCAAACTGTCTATAACGATGAGGGCGGAGTCTGGTTATATTAATCCGCCTGTAAAATGACATCATCGGAGGACAAAATATTGTCAAATATTGATTATGAAGTTTTAAGACAACATGATGTAGAAGAAACCCTTTTGTGTTCGGCTTCCGCATTCAGCAAAGGGGAACCCATAACAAAGGCAGTTGGAGCAAGCCCAGAAGATTTTCACTATATGATGAAAATGATTTGCCAAGCTTGCGTTGAAGAGGGGTTATCGGTAATAGCCAAAGACAAAAAGACCGTTCAAATAATCGGTCACGCTATTTGCAAAGATTTTCTCACCAACTTTCCACAAGACGGCATGGACAAAATTTCACCCGCTCTTCTTTCAGCATTTTCAGTTGTTGATAAACTCGAAAATGACTACAAAGCTCAACATCCTGTGAAGCGAGGTGAGTTGTTCCATTTGCTTTCACTGGGGGTACTCGAACCCTGTCGTCTTGCCAATATTGGTACACAGCTTGTGTTAGAAGCACATCAGTTGGCTCAAAAACACCAGTTCAAAGGCGTTATCTCCGAAGTTTCTAATCCGATTTCCCAACATATCCTGTTAAATAAGTTCGGGTATGAAGAATTGGATGCTATCTCCTATCAAGATTTTGAGTATCAAGGGAGAAAAATTTTCAGTTCTATTACAGAGACTGAAAGTTGTCAATTGGTGATAAAATATTTATAATTCTTGTAGTGGTCAACAGGATTTCACGCAAATGTTAAACAGAAAATGAGGGTTTGAACAGAAATTTGATAGAACGCTGATTGCACTGATTGTCCTGATTTACGCTGATTAAATAAATATTAATGATGTTCAAGATCAATCTGACCACTACAAAATATTTATAATTAAACGCTAAAGACGCTAAAGACGCAAAAGGACGCTAAAGATTGCTTGCCTTATTAGTTTAGTGAAAATGAATCTTTCGCGATTCATGTCGAAAGAACGTTAGTGTATTCTTGTACTTCATTACAATCGGGAAACACTATAACTTGATAGGTGCTAAAAGTATTTCACTTTCTAAGAACTAAGTACCCGTGCAGAAGTTTTTCGGTATTTTCACTACGAAAACGATTGTTTTTATTCACTTTATTTTTTAAAAATATGTGGACGGGTACTTACCTCCCATTGTGGGAGGTTGTGTCTTGGTGGTAGAAATCAATACCCTACTCCACGGCTGCCTCTATAAAGCTGATCATGCCGCCCGTTTTAATCAAATGAGGGGCGTGAAAACCTGCTTTAAAAAGCATATCGTAATATTCCTCTTCAGTACGCATGAGACGGCTACCGCTCAAAATCAATATCTGTAGACTGCTTATTAATTCATAAGCAGACGCACCTTGGTTGGGTAAAACAAAATCCATAATCAACAGTTTGGCTGAAGGGCCCATGGCGGCATGACAATTCTTGAGAATTTGGAGCGCATGAACATCATCCCAATTCAGCAGAACGCGCGATATAATATATAAATCACCCCCAGCGGGTATTGATTCAAAGAAATCCCCTCCAATAACTTGACAGCGATTAGCCACTTGGGCTGCTTCTAGTATTTTTTCGGCTTCATTGACGACATGTGCTTGGTCATATAGAATGGTTTCCAAGTGTGGATACTTCTTCAAAATCATGGTGGTCAACATGCCAGTATTCCCTCCCACATCAACCACCGTCTTGATGTTTGATAAATCACATAGTGCTAGCGACGGAATAATCCATTCTCTGGTAGTTTCCTCCATACACTGGTTGAAATGGGTATTGGCCTCGGCATTTTGGGAAAGGTAATCGTATAAGCCCATTTGAAAAGTCTTATCAAAGCCCACCTTACCCGTTTGAAGACTATATAATAAATTACCCCAAGCGGGGTAGATTTCAGCGATGCTGAGTACGGTACCTCGCAGGGAATTGGGCATATCGGAGCGAAGGCGGGAACCTAGAGCGGTTAATTTATAATGACCCTTTTTATCCACACTCACAATACCGGTTTTGCTCAGCAAACGCATCAAATGACAAAGGCCATTGACATTCACACTCAGAGATGCTGCGAGTTCTTCACAAGTTTTGCTACCCTGACTTAAGTGATCAGCCACGCCCAGTTTGGCAGTCACATAAAGGGCTTGACTGAGAGCAAATCCATAAAGCATTTTGTGCAATCGGTAATGTCCCAACAGGTAGTGATATAACATCGAAACTCGTTGCCGAAGGCGATTCCAAAAATGACTTTTTTTAATAACTGGCGGAAAATGCCCTGATACTGAATGGCTTGGTGATTTGGGTTGCAATGACATTGGCTTTCCTTTTAAATCATTTCAAAAAATTAAAAAAAATCACGCAAAAGACGCAAAAGACGCAAAAGTATATTTATTGAGGCCTTTTTAGCGTCCTTTAGCGTCTTTAGCGTCTTTAGCGTTTATTATTTTCACGCAAACGTTTTGCTGCACACGCAATCATCTGGCTTGCTTAAGCTTAAGAATACCCCTCAGTCGTTTAGCTAGAAACTGGACATGGGGAGAGGCATTCATGGTAATGTGATTACCAGGGACAACATAGAGTTCCATTCCATCACCTGCTAATTCGATCCAAGCTTGTTCTGGATGTTGAGCATTGAATGCATCCTGCTCTTTGGCACGGAAAAATAGAACTCTACCCGGATAAACTCGTGGAGTGTAGCTAAAGATCGCTTGGATGTTCATCTTAAAAAGGTGGAGAAACAGGTGAAGCTGAGTCATATCCCAATCTGGCGGTATCCTGTTAGCGATTTTCATCTGTTTGATAACAGATAACAGATCATCGGTTTTCCTGAGTTTGTCTAAGGACACAGAAACATTGGCCCCAACTTCCAGCATATAGGCCAGAATTTCTGCATCATCATCGAATTGTGCCATTGGCATGTTATCTGGCCCAGGCGTATCTATCATGGCAAGCAACGCCACTTGTTGACCAAGTGCCTGGAGTTGTTGTGCAGCCTCGAAGGCCAACATGCCTCCAAAAGAAGACCCGCCTAAAAAATAGGGGCCTTCAGGCTGAAGGGTACGCAACGCTTCGATGTACTGAGTTGCCATGTCCTCAAGTCGATTCAGTGGCGCGGTTTCTCCATCCAAGCCTTGTGCCTGTAATCCATAAACGGCTTGATCTGAGCCTAAATGATGGGCCAAATCGCGATAAAAATAAACGTGTCCGCCCACCGGATGCATTAAAAACAAAGGCGGTTTTAGGCCATTTCCCGCTTGAATTTCCACAAGCGACGGTGGAAGCGTTTGCCTTGCCGCTTGGTGAGACAGTTCAGAAAGAGAAGCGGTTGTCTCTTCGAGTAATTGTGCTAAAGCTGCGATAGTTGGCGCATTCAATAAGCTATGTGCGGAAAAAGCCACTTGAAGGGTTTCACGTAACTTGGAAATGAGTTGAACGGCTTCTAAGGAATCTCCCCCCAAGTCAAAGAAATTATCGTATATGCCTACTTGCTCAATCCCCAAACATTGTGCCCATAAATTGGCAATGGTTTGCTCAAGCTCATTACGAGGAGCAACATAAGTATTCAATACATTGTGTCTTGAGTAAAGTGACGTTGAATCGGAATCGACTTTATTGGCAGATTCTTTCTCAGGTAAGGCTTCCAGTTGAGTTTTTTGATTAATGCTGGGGGGAGCAACCCAATAACGCTGCCGTTCAAAAGGATAAGTTGGCAAAGGCAGACGATGACGATGCTCATTGGCGTAGAATCCTGACCAATTGATCTGTCTACCTGCCAACCAGAGTTGACCCAAGGTATTCAACAAAAAGACTTCATCCGACTGCTGCTCTTTCGGATGGCGTAATGAGGATAACACCACTTGTTCAGTCGCTTTATCGGGATGTCGTCTGGCTAAAGTTGTTAAGGTTCGTCCTGGCCCAATTTCCAGTAAGATTTGCCTTGGGTTTTTCAAGAGATGTTGCATGCCCTCAGCAAAATGCACGGTGTGTCGCAAATGGTTAGCCCAATAGCTATGATCAAGCGTTTCTTCTACGGTAATCCAATTACCGCTAACGTTGGACAGGTAAGGCATTTGTGGTGGACAGAGTCTGACTTGTTTGACCAGTTTTGTGAATGAGGCCAAAATCGGATCCATCAGATGAGAATGAAAGGCATGGGAAGTCTGGAGACGGCGACAGGCTATGCCTTCTCTGGTCAAATGATTTTCTAATGCTTCAACAGCTTCCGTGACACCAGAAACAACACACTGTTCATGGGTATTAATGGCTGCCAAAGAAAGGGCTGGCCCTAATAAGGGTTGTACTTCTGCTTCTGAGAGTGAGACAGAAAGCATAGCGCCTTGGGGGAGTTGCTGCATCAATTGCCCTCTGGCGGCCACCAACGATAAAGCCTCTTCCACTGAGAACACGCCCGACAAACAGGCTGCGACATATTCCCCCAGGCTGTGGCCGATCATAGCATCAGGCTGTATACCCCACGACATCCATAATTTGGCAAGCGCATAGTCAATCACAAACAAGGCAGGCTGAGCAATCGCTGTCTGTTTCAGTTGTTGTTCCGCTTCTAAAATGTGTTCTGCGCTGGGGTACAGTATTTGGCGCAAATCCAGTTCCAAGTGAGGTTTCAGGTAGGCTGAACACCGATCAATCTCTTCACGGAAGCTTGGCTCTGTTTGATACAGTTCTAACCCCATATTGACATACTGGGTGCCTTGCCCGGAAAACATAAACACGACGGGTCGATCTTTTGACGCTTGGGAGTGGGTCAAAACGCTTGTGGGATCGAGACTCTGCAGTGCGCGAACCGCTTCATCCGTATTCTGAGCCATCAAGACGCGTCGATGGCTGAAAGCCTTGCGACCTTTGCTCAGCGTATAAGCGACATCAGCCAGATTGTTTTCAGGATGGTGTTCTAAATAAGTGGCCAGATTGGCGGTTGCCGTTTCAAGTGCCGATGCCGTTTTGGCGGAAAGCACCAGCAGTTGCCAAGGGCGAGATTCGCTTGATGATTGCGGTGTTGGCGCTTCTTCAAGAACCATATGGGCATTGGTACCGCCAATACCAAATGAACTCACCCCGGCGCGGCGCGGTGTCCCATTGACCGTTTTCCATTCAGAACGTGTGTTATTGACGTAAAAGGGACTGTTGGCAAAATCAATCTGCGGATTAGGGTGTTCAAAGTGCAAACTGGGTGGCAAACACTGGTGTTTCAGCGCCTGCACGGTTTTGATCAAACCGGCTACCCCGGCCGCCGCATCGGTATGACCGATATTGGTTTTCACGGAACCTATCGCACAGAAGCCTTGTTTCTGGGTGTGGGCCTGAAAGGCCTTGTTTAGTGCGGCCATTTCAATCGGATCCCCCAGCTTGGTACCGGTGCCGTGGGTTTCGAGATAGCTGATGGTATCGGGTTTAACGCCAGCGTTCGCTTGCGCTTCCGCAATCACGGCGGATTGCCCCTCGACACTGGGGGCCGTATAACCCACTTTCACAGAACCGTCGTTATTAATGGCGGAACCTTTAATAATGGCATGGATACAGTCGCCATCCGCTAGGGCATCCTCCAGTCTTTTCAAAACCACCACACCCACACCGTTACCCCCTACCGTGCCTTGGGCATTCGCATCAAAAGCGCGGCAGTGGCCATCGGGAGACATGATCATGCCCTCTTGATACAAATAACCCGCTTTGTGTGGCACACGAATTGAAACCCCCCCCGCCAAAGCGACATCGCATTCCCCATCCAACAAACTTTTGCAAGCTGTGTGAACGGCCACTAATGAAGTCGAACAGGCGGTTTGAACATTGACACTGGGCCCTTTTAAGTTCAATTTATAGGATACCCGTGTAGGCAGAAAATCGTTACCATTGCCAATCATCAGTTGATAATGATCGACCGAGTCTGAGAATTGAGGGTTTGGAGAAAGATTATTGAGGAGGTAAGTGTTCATACCCACACCCGCATAAACCCCAATGGCAGACTCGTCGGTTCCCGGCTCAATGCCAGCATGTTCAATGGCTTGCCAAGCACATTCTAAAAAGAGGCGGTGTTGCGGATCCGTCATTTCTGCTTCTTTTGGACTGAAATCAAAGAAGGCCGCATCAAATTGCTCAACATCTGAGAGAACGCCCCCGGCTTTGACGTAATGGGGTTGATTCAGTGTTGCGCTGTCTATCCCGGCAGTTCTCACTTCTTCATCCGAGAAAAAAGTAATGGATTCAACCCCGTCTTGCAGATTCTGCCAAAAGGCCTCAATATCGTTCGCCCCCGGAAAACGCCCGGCCATACCGATAATCGCAATCTCATTAGAAAGGGTACGGGTGTGAACCCTGTTTTGCGGTTTTGGTTGAGTTGACAGCGGTTTCGCTTTTTTATCGCTTAAATGTTCGGCCAAGGCATGGATGGTGGGATGTTCAAACAGTTCTACCATGGTAATCTGTTGGCCCAAGCTGTCCTGTAATTTGGATTGCACTTGGGCAATCAGTAGGGAATGACCGCCTATTTCAAAGAAATGGTCATAAATCCCCACTTTCTTGATTTGCAAAACTTCTTGCCAAACAGCCGCAATTTCGTTTTCGATTTCCGTTTGGGGCAGAAAATCTTTTTTGACTGAGGGGGCCTCATGTTCCGGATCGGGTAAGGCGCGTCTATCGACTTTGCCATTGGGTGTCAGAGGTAGGGCTGTCAGTAAGACAAAATGGGCAGGCACCATGTAGTTGGGCAACTTTTCTTCAAGATAGCGACGCAGGTTGCCAACCAGTATGCGTTGCACAATGTTCAATAACCCTTGTTCTTCAAGCAGAAATTCAACACGCCGAGCAAGCCGTGTTTGTTCGTCCGGCGTGAGAGTGAGCTCAATACCTGCCCATAAGGTCCGTGACCAGGCCACTTTTCCCCGCAACCAACACACTTCAGATTCATTCGGTAGCTGTAGGCGTAGGCGAATTTCCTGACCTTGTTTAAGGGTAGTGGTTTTATCCTGTTGTAGGCCAATGCCGCTATTGGAAATATCATGAGTGCGAAGTGCCAAGCTTTTCCCATCCCATTCAACAAGACAGTCGCTTTGATAAGGTATCCGATCAGGAATCAGATCAGATGTGATATAAGCCACTAGGCGCTTGTCACCAGGTTGATATTCTTTTACGATAATGGCGGTTTCTTGCACATTAGGGTGTTGACTCAACAGGGCTTCAATTTCGCCCAATTCAATGCGGAAGCCACGAATTTTGACCTGATGATCAAGGCGACCCAAGTATTCTATGTTGCCGTCTGGGAGATAACGGGCTAAATCACCCGTTTTATAGAGACGTGCTTGTGGATCATCACTGAAAGGATTAGGGATGAATCTTTCTGGAGTGAGTTCTGGGCGATTAAGGTAACCTCTGGCAAGACCGGCTCCGCCAATGTGTAATTCGCCGTGAACACCTACGGGAACCGGTAGCTGATGGCTATCTAAGAGATAAACTTGGGTATTAGCGATAGGGCGACCTATCGTGGGTGATTGAGTCTGCCCTTTTTTCACCAAGGTAAACGTTGAGTAAGTCGTGTCTTCAGAAGGACCATACAAATTGAAAACCTGTTGAATAGTCTCTTGTTGATAGATGTTTTGAACTAACTCATTTTGGAGCGTTTCACCCGCTAAATTAACCACCTGCACTGAAGCAGGGAGGCTGTCAGTTCTGACTAACTCAGCTATTGCTGAGGGAACCGTATTCACTAAAGTGACATTGCTGTCAGCGGAGAGTGTGGATAAATGCAAGGCATTTTCTACCAAAATGATCTTTCCACCCCAACTTAGGGGAACAAATATCTCAAAAACGGACAGATCAAAACAGATAGAGGTAGAAGCGAGTACACCAGAAATGTGTTCGGACGTGAAAACCTCTCTGGCCCAGTTCAGCAAGACCACGGGGCTGTGATGTTCAATCGCTACGCCTTTGGGACGACCCGTTGATCCAGACGTATAAATCACATAGGCTAGATGCTGAGCTTGCACGCCACTGACAAGATTTGAGGACTGGCCCTTTGATAAGATTTCCCGGTTGCTATCCAAACAAATGATCTGTCCTTTGTGCTGAGGCAATTCTCCTATTAACCCTTCCTGAGTCAATAACACAGACACGTTGGCATCTTCTAATATCAAGGCTAAACGTTCTTTGGGATAGCTTGGATCTAATGGCACATAGCCCCCCCCCGCTTTGAGGATGCCTAGCAATCCTATCAGCATTTCTAAAGAACGTTCGACACAAATACCCACCAGCACTTCGGGCCCCACACCCAAGGTTTGCAGATGGTGGGCAAGTTGATTGGCGCGAGTATTGAGTTCTTGATAGGTCAATTGTTGATCTTCAAATATCACCGCAATGGCATCGGGTGTTTTTTCGACTTGGGCCTCAAACAACTGATGGATGCACAGGTCATCAGGATAGACAGCAGCCGTGTCATTCCATTCAATGAGTAACTGATGTTGCTCTGCTTTTGTCAGCAGCGGTAATTCAGAGACTGGTTGCGCGGAATGAGTAACAATGCTTTCCAGCAGGGTTTGAAAATGGCCTACCATGCTGCCAACAGTGGCCGCCTCAAAACGGGCAGTATCGTAAATGATTTTCAGAGACAATTCTTGACCCGGCACACAGATAACAGTCAGTGGGTAATTAGTTTGTTCAAAGACTTGAACATTGCTGATGGTGAGGTGACTACTTGGCTTTCGCAGAGACTCATCTACCGGGTAATTTTCAAATACCAAAATACTGTCAAAGAGCGTTGTACCACGCGGTACGTCACTCCAACTTTGAATGTCAACCAGCGGCGTGTATGAATAGTGTTCTGCTTCTACCTGTTGCCTCTGCAATTCTTGTAGCCAAGGGATGAGTGCTGTGTCTGCCGAAAAGTGGACTCGTAGCGGCAACGTATTGATAAATAACCCCACCATTGCTTCCACACCCACTAAGGGCATTTGGCGGCCTGATACAGTGGTACCAAAAACGATATCGTCTTCGCCACTATAGCGGCTCAACAACAGCGCCCACGCTCCTTGTACTAAGGTGTTCAACGTGAGATGCTGTTCCCGGGCCAGCGTTTGCAACGCCTCAGTTGTTTCCTTTGGCAATTTAAGTTCTTGTTGTCTATGGCCTTTTTCGTTAACAGATACCGTGCTGGGGATTTCTACTGACAGTGGTGTGGGGGCTACAAAACCGTTGAGTTTTTTCCGCCAAAATGTCTCTGCTTGGGCCCTATCCTGCTGTTGTAGCCAGCCAATATAATCTTGATAAGGGCGGGAGGGTTCTAAATGTAAATATAAGCCTTGGCTTATGGCTTCATAATCGGCAAAGACTTCTTTGAGAATGAGAGGTAAGCACCAGCCATCCATCAATAAGTGATGATGACTCCAAACAAACTGGTGGGTATTTTCTGTCAATTGAATCAGGGCACAACGCATGAGTGGGGCTTGGTTGAGTACAAAACCTTGCTCTCTATCACTCGATAGAAAAGTTTCCAACTGCTGTGCTGTCGCGGTCAGGCTACGCCAATCGTGTTGATGCCAAGGTAAATTGACACTTCGGCACACAACCTGAAGTGGCTGGCGACGATTTTCCCAAATAAAAAAGCTTCGTAAAACAGGGTGCCGTTCTACAACCTGTTCCCAAGCTTGTTGGAAGGCCGTGGCATTGAGTGCGCCAATGAGTGTGCAACTCAATTGCTCAAAATAGATTCCCGATTCTGGTGCATAAAGGCTATGGAAAAGCATACCCGCCTGTGTATGGGACAAGGGGTAAATCGAAGCAATATTTTTCCCCTGTTTCGTCGTTAATAAGTCAAGCTCATTTTGATTTAAATCAGCTAAGGGAAAATCCGAAGGACTGTAACCCACGGCTTCTGGTGACTGACAATGGGCAATAAGGCTTTTCAATGTCTCTATAAACGCTTGGGCGAGTCGTTCAATGGTTTCACGATGGTGGAAATGCTCACTGTACGTCCAATCCAATTGTAATTGGCCCTCGGTTATGAGCCCGTTTATCTCAAGTAGATACTGACGATTGCCTAAAGGACTATGCATTTGGCCACTGTCTTCTTTAGCGATTTTAAACAGGGTGTCACCTGACAACTGTTGGTCAAATTGACCTAGGTAGTTAAAACACACCTCTGCTTGTGGCCGTTTTTTCAGGTGTTCGCTTGTCTCTGTGTTCAAATAACGCAAGAGTCCGTAGCCGAGCCCGTGGTTGGGAATACGACGCAGTTGTTCTTTGATGGATTTGAGTGCTTCGCCGGGAAACGCCGTTTT
>Ga0233403_10001235_pt1 | contig 12015 bp, 2 predicted proteins | sample Na_oxic_1_MG_FD_179866 | JGI IMG/M metagenome (GOLD analysis project Ga0233403, IMG submission 179866) | Seawater microbial communities from Saanich Inlet, British Columbia, Canada - Na_oxic_1_MG | ecosystem: Environmental > Aquatic > Marine > Inlet | place: Canada: British Columbia | collected...
CCGGTTGATTATCGGTTTGTCGTTGAGCCCGATAAATTAAGGTTCTTGGGCCATCATGGATTTTTTCCGTCATCTGATAGCCTTCGAGAGTTGGTATGATTTCTGGCATATTTTTGGTTTCTCCTTATAAAGTAAGGCTACCCTTCTAAGCCGCGACAGCATACGATACCAAATGCTTGAGTTATCAGTGGTGTTACTAAAATGTCGTGGCTTAGACGTATAGTCAATTTTTCCTTAGGAACATGCACAAAATAATTTCCCCAACGTTGCATCAAACCTGACAGGTTTTTGAAACCGGTCAGGTTTAGTTGCCGATTTTATGCACATTCCTTATCTTCATGTTCGTTCCCTTAAATCTAATCAAGATATTTCCTTAATTGCTCTGCTATCACATCAACGTTGGGAGAAAAGTTCATAGTGAAATGACTCCCAGGAACTTTGTATACTATCATTTCCGTAGATTTTTCACCCCAACTCAATTCAGGATTATCGGGATTATATCTATCTCGTTCCTCAGCCGTAAAAAAGATAATTCGTCCATGATAGATTTTAGGAACGTAATTACACATTACCTGAAAATTCTTGAGGTAAATGTTAATAAAGCGATGTGCATCAGCAAGTTCAAAATCAGGCGACAAAAACTTACTTTCTTTTCCCTTCCGTAAAAAGTAAAGCATTTGTTCGTCATACTCCTTAAGAGAACGAAGCTGTTCCAATATTTCATAAAAATTAGTACCATTCTTATCCATGCAGTAAGCCATAGCACAAGTTACCTGATCTTGTTCATGCTTCAGTGGCATATCTTCAAGGGCTGGTGAATCTATAAGAGCTAATAATGCAACTTCTTGGCCCACTGCATGAAATTGTTGTGCCATTTCAAAAGCTACAACACCGCCAAAGGAACTCCCTGCTAAAAAATAAGGACCTTCAGGTTGAACAGAACGCAGTGCTTTAATATAGTGACTTGCCATGTCTTCTATCCAATTAAAGAACTTTGCATTCCCATCAACGTCCTGTGCTTGTTGTATTCCATAGATAGGTTGTCCAGAATTTAAACAACGTGCCAAATCACGATAGTAATATACATATCCACCGACAGGATGTATTAAAAATAGAGGTTGTTTAGAAGAACTGCCACGTTGTAGCTGAACCAATGAAGATGATAGTGTTTGTGTTTGAGGAGCAGTAGCAATGTTTACGAATTCAGCCAGTGCTGCGATAGTAGGAGCTTCGAGCAAAATATGAGGGGGTAAATTGATTTGGAGAATTTTACTCAATTTGGAAATAAGTTGAACTGCCAGTAAAGAATCTCCTCCCAACTCAAAAAAATCATCGTGGACACCAACTTTTTCTATGCCAAAAAAGGTTTGCCAACTTTCAACTATAGTTTGTTCTTTGCTATTGCGAGATGCAACATAAGCCTGACTGAGTTCAGGTCGTGAATGTGTCTTGGACAGTTTGTTTTCTAAAGTTTTCCTAGAAATAAGAGCTTTTAAACTGCTCGCTTGTTCAAACATCTGTGTTAAATCTTGAGTCGATGTAGCAACTTGATGAAAGTCATTTGCCAAAACACGTTTAAAAACTTCCACTCCCTCGGTTGGCAAAAGTGAATCTATAACTAAAGATTGACCTTCTGCAATGTTATGGGTTTTAGCCAATTGTTTATCTGCCTTTACTGACATGCCCACTTCTTGCCAATCAGTCCAGTTGATTGTCACGGTAAAAGTGTTACTTCTGGAATTTTTGTAATAAGTAAAAGCATCAAGAAATTCATTGGCAGCGCAATAGCCTACTTCACCAAATTTTAGCTTATATAATATTGAACCAATGGTTGAAAAAAGAACGAGAAAATCAAGTGGAGTTTTCCTTAGCAAATAGTCTAGTACCAGTGTACCTCTGACTTTAGGAGCCAAAACATGGTCAGTGGTTTTTCGTGTTCTCTTATGAATAACTCCCCCATAGTCAGCCAACCCAGCCGTATGAAGAACACCATTTATTTGACCAAATTGGTTTTGGGCTTCCGTAATAACTGCTTGCATTTGTTCGTAATTAGCAACATTGATACTGCGTACTAAAATCTCGGTACCTGATTTCTCCATGTTTTGCAATTTCCGAATTTTAATACTGATATCATCATGCTCATCGTGGACAGCCAACCATTGTTCCCATTCTCCTCTTGGCGGAAATGTTGAACGACCTATCAGGATTAATTTGGCATGCACTGTTTTTGCTAGATATTCCGCCAATGTCAGTCCCATACCACCCAGTCCGCCGGTAATCAGGTAGATACCATTTTCTCTTAACCGTGATGTCAGTGGTGATTCTAATCTAACCGGTTCAAAGGTTTGTAACCAACGATGATTTCCCCGGTAAGCAATGATAGGAGCAGATGATTTTGCGACTATTTCCATCAACAATTGATTTATCAGTTGTTTACCTTGGGTTTCTAATTTAGAAAGCACAATATCAATACTGCGACAACTGATATTTGGGTATTCTTGTGGGATAACTTTAACAATACCAAGTACAGTTGCTTTTTCCGGGTATAATATTTCTTCGCCAGTAACTTCCTGTATATTATTTGACACAACTGCAAGTTGAAGTGCATCAGTGATATTTTGTGTTCCAATCGCCTGTGCTAGAAAAAATAGGCTGTAAAAGCCTATATCCTGAGATTTATCAAGCCATTCAAGTAACCCTGAGTTGGTGTAATTGCTTGAGGTAACCGTCCATAAATGAATAATCGTTTTGGGAATTTTGTTTTGCACTAACAGTTCTTGCAACAGCGTATCATAGTCATCGCGTTGGTGAGGGTTTAGACTATATCTTTGTCCGTCCTGAGTAAATTTTTCTCCCACCATAACAGTCGTCACATCTTGTCCTTTTTGTCGCAATTGTGTGACTAATTGGGAACCTAATCCGCACTCATCAATAAATACCAGCCAACATGATGGCTTGGTTAAAATATTGGCATTATAAATAGGGGGCACGGTACGTTTCCATGACGGTATATAAAACCAGTCCGCAATATCTGGTTTTCGTTGTAACAAATCAGAGTGAGGTTTAACAGTTTCTAGCTGAGTCTGCGCTTCAATCCAATAACGCTGCCGTTCAAACGGATAGGTTGGCAACGGTAAGCGATAATGCAATTCATCAGCATAAAATCCAGACCAATTCACTGTTACCCCGGCCATCCATAATTGCCCTAAGCTATTTAAGATAAAGGCATTGTCTGATTGTTCATCTTTGGGATGGCGTAATGAAGTTAGCACTAATTGTCCGGTATTATCAGGATGGCGTTTCGCAAATGTGCTTAAGGTGCGCCCCGGGCCAACTTCTAGTAGAATATGTGGCTCTTGTAAAAGTGGTTGTAATCCCGCCGCAAAGCGTACCGTTTGACGTATATGGTTGACCCAATAATTGGGATCGGTGGCTTCGGTATCGTTAATCCAAGTCCCGGTGACATTAGAAATAAATGGGATTTGGGGTGGTTGTAACTGGATTTTTTGTACTTTTTTAAGAAAATCTGGCGAAATTGATACCATCATTTCTGAATGAAACGCATGGGAGGTATGCAACCGTTGACATTCCACGCCTTGTTCTGCCAATTGTACGACTAATTGCTCTACCGCCTCAAGTGGGCCTGATACCACACTTTGGGAGGCGACATTAATCGCGGCTAAATCAAGGTTGTGATTGAGTAAGGGCCGTATTTCGGTTTCAGCCAATGGTACTGCTAACATAGCACCCGCCGGAACGGTTTGAATTAATCGCCCCCGTTCAGCCACTAATGTTAAGGCATCTTCTAAAGTAAATACCCCCGCCATACACGCAGCTACATATTCACCGATGCTGTGTCCTATCATGGCCTTTGGATGTACTCCCCAACTCTGCCATAATTGGGCAAGTGCGTATTCAATCACAAAGAGTGCCGGTTGGGTGATGGCAGTCTGTTTGAGTTGTTGTGCCGTTGCATCGTAAGTTTGACGTTTTTCATTAGGATATAGTATGGTACGTAAATCCAATCCTAAATGTGGTTTAAGCAATTCGGCGCAGTTGTCAACCAATTCCCGAAATACCGGTTCAGTTTGATACAGTTCTAAACCCATATTGACATATTGTGCCCCCTGCCCGGAAAACATAAATACCACTGCCGGTTCATCATTACTTTTAACCGTTTGGTTTAATACTCGTTGAGCATCCCGTGTTTCTAATGCGCTAACCGTTTCTTCAAGCGTTTGACAGACTAGCATACGGCGATGGTTAAAAATCGTGCGCCCCACTTGAAAGGTATAAGCCACATCTACCAAATTCAGATTGGGATGTTGTTTGAAATGATCAACCAACTGCGTTGTGGCTATTTCTAAGGCGGTGCCGGTTCGTGCTGATAAGAGTAGTAATTGCCACGGGCGGTTTAAAGTTGGATTTTGAATTTCGAGTTTTGGGGCTTCTTCCAAGATGACATGGGCATTGGTACCACCTACGCCAAAAGAACTTACCCCGGCGCGACGCGGTATTCCAGCAGTTTCCCATGCCGACAGTTTGGTATTAACATAAAAAGGACTGTTCGCTAAATCCAATTTAGAATTGGGAGTTTCAAAATGCAAACTTGGTGGGATTAGTTGATGTTTAAGGGCTAATACGGCTTTGATTAAACCGGTTACCCCCGATGCCGCATCTAAATGGCCAATATTGGTTTTAACGGAGCCAATGGCACAATAGCCTTTTTTGTCCGTTTTAGCACGAAAAGCTTGGGTCAAGGCCGCGATTTCAATGGGATCGCCGAGGGGCGTACCGGTGCCATGGGTTTCGATATAACTGATTGTTTCTGGAGAAATTTCAGCGAGGGTTAAGGCTTCAGCAATCACTCGGGTTTGAGCATCCACACTCGGCGCGGTGTAACCGACTTTTAAGGCCCCATCATTGTTAATCGCGGCTCCTCTGATGACAGCATGAATCGTGTCCCCATCTGCCAGCGCATCTCTTAACCTTTTTAAAACCACAATGCCGACACCATTACCGCTGACAGTACCTTGTGCCTTAGCATCAAAAGCGCGACAATGTCCATCGGGTGATAAAATCATGCCTTCTTGATATAAGTAGCCGGATTTTTGGGGAAGTGTGATGGCAGCCCCACCCGCTAAAACAACATCACATTGATAATCTAAGAGACTCTGATAGCCCATCACCACCGCCACTAAGGAGGTAGAACACGCAGTTTGTACTGAGATTCCGGGGCCACATAGATTAAGTTTATAAGAAACATGGGTACAGACAAAATCATTGTTATTGTTAATCGCAATTTGATAATCGCCAATTGTTTTTCTTAACTCATGATTAGTGTGAAGATTTTCTAATAAATAAGTATTGAAGCCACCGACACCCCCATAGATACCGACAGCATCGGGGTATGTTTTCGGATCATAACCGGCGTTTTCTAGTGCTTCCCAAGCACACTCTAAAAAGAGGCGTTGTTGAGGATCCGTGATTTCGGCTTCTTTAGGGCTCAAGCCAAAAAAAGCGGCATCAAAATCAGTCACATTATCCAATGCGCCCTTAGCCTTGATATAATTGCTATCTTGTAAAAGGGCTGGGTCAACCCCTGACTCAATCAATTCTTGGTCAGAAAAAAAGGCGATTGATTCGATACCATTTTCTAGATTTTGCCAAAATTCATCAATATTTTTGGCCCCCGGAAATCGACCCGACATGCCAATAATGGCAATACTTTCTTCGTTGATTTCTTCGTTTACATTATCCATCTATTTTCTTTTTACTCAATGATCAAGTTTTTTAACACCAATTTTAATAACTACATGGATTGGATATAAGCAGGGATAAGTCAAAATTTTTCTGGTTCCCACGCGCCGGCGCTCATCGTTATACATAAGTTATTAAGTAATTGAAATAAAAGTATATTTCTCGTTCCCACGCGCCGGCGTGGGAACGCATTATCGAGGTGACTGCAAAGCGGGCGCAAGCCCGCAAAGACGGGACGCTGGCGCGTCCCAAATCGGTTCCCACGCCGGCGCGTGGGAACCAGAAAATGCCTGTGGCGACGCACAGCAAAGCGGTTTGCCCCCGTGTCCCGAAATGCGTTCCCAAGCAGGAGCTTGGGAACGAGATGGCTGAGTAGTTACGTATTTAAATACTTGTGTATAATGATGAACGCCAGCGCGTGGGAACGAAAAGTATACCGTTCATTATTTACTAGGTGACACACGCTACACCCATAAAATAATCTTGTCAAGCGTTAGGTTCAAATTATCGTAACGATATAATTAAATTAGAATTTTCTAATAGGCTAATATACCCTATGTTCCAATGCCATTAAGTTAAGGGCAGACACGCAGGTCTGCCCCTACAAACCCTCACGTAAATAATTTAAACAAACAAATTGCTTCAGAATTAACCCATCTCCTTAGTACAACGGATCTGGGGACTAACCGGATTGGTGCAAAACTGATAATTCACCTTATCGAACAAAGGCACTCCCCAACAAGCTCATAACGATAGAGCCATTACACACCAATCCGGTTAATCCCCAGATCCGTTGTACTAAATGGTTAAACGTGAATAGCCATAGGTGAAACCTATGGAACTAAATTGGCTCTGTGAATTGCTACCATTAATTGTTACGACCCGAAAAATGGAAATGCGCCCTGTAAGTTAAGTATTACCGCCGAGTTTTTTTACGGCGTTTTCTTGCCTGAATTGCGAGGGTGGCTCGATCAGAACCGGCCTGAAAAACAGCTTTTTCACGCTTTTCAGTAGACGACAATTCTAAATGATGCGCCAAAGCACTGATGCTTGGACACTGAAACAATGCCATAACCGTTACATCTCGGTTTAAGGCTTGTACCAATTTCTCCTGTGCTTGTACCAACAATAAGGAATTGCCTCCTAAATCAAAGAAATTATCACGTACCCCAATTTGGTCGATTTGCAACACGGTTTTTAAAATGGTGGCTATTTTCCGTTCAATCTTACTTCGGGGGGCAATATATGCCGTTTCTAAGTCGGCACGTTGTCCTTCGGGTTGTGGCAAAGCTTTACGATCAATTTTGCCATTGGGCGTGAGTGGCAGTGCTTCTAGTACTACAAAAGTGGAAGGTACCATATAATCAGGTAATTGCTTTTGCAGAAAACGGCGGAGTTCAGTGCTAGAGGTTTCCGATTGAGGTTTGGCAACAATATAAGCCACTAAACGCTTATCGCCGGGCGTGTCTTCACGGACAATGACAACCACTTCTTGCACGGTGTCCTGTTGATTGAGCGTTGCTTCAATTTCTCCTAATTCAATGCGGAATCCTCGAACTTTAACTTGGTGATCAATACGTCCTAGAAACTCAATATTACCGTCAGCTTGATAGCGGACTAAATCCCCCGTTTTATACAAACGTTCCTTAGAATTATTTTTGAAAGGATTGGAGATGAATTTTTCCGCTGTCAATTCTGGACGGTTGAAATAACCACGCGCTAAACCATCACCACCAATATAAAGTTCCCCGTACACACCAATCGGTACTTGTTGTTCGTTCCCATCTAACACATAAACTTGAGTATTGGCAATAGGTGATCCAATAGGAACTGTTTCACCAACTTGACTCGAATCTGTCATTGGATAACAACAAGTAAAAGTCGTATTTTCCGTTGGTCCATAACCATTAATTAATCGGCAATTGTCAAGCGTTTGAAGTACTTTTTTAACATGAGACACAGATAAAACATCACCACCTGCCAATAATTGGCGCACTGGTCTTAAATCTTCTAGTCGCTGGTTTACCATCAAATGGAACAAACCTGATGTTAACCACAGGATTGTAATTTGATGGTGTCGTAAAGCTTGTCCTAATTCTTCTAAAGAAGGTACATGGGGAGGCATAACGACCAATTTAGCACCATTAAGTAATGCTCCCCAAATCTCAAGGGTGGCAGCATCAAATGAAATGGACGCAAGTTGGAGGAAAGTTTCTTTTGGCGTTAGGGTAACATAGTTAGTATTTTTGACTAGTCGCACTACATTACGATGTATAACACTAACACCCTTAGGGAGCCCTGTTGAACCTGACGTGTACATAACATAGGCAAGATTATTAGGTACAGTTTGGTTAAAGGAATTTTCCTCACTTTCATTAGAAATTTGTTCCCAATCCGTATCTAGGCAAACCACAGATTGCACTGTTTCTGAAAACTTCCCTAACAAGAGTTGTTGAGTCAACAGCACTGAGACTTGAGCATCTTCTAACATCAACGTCAAGCGTTCACGAGGATATGTTGGATCTAACGGCACATAAGCCCCCCCGGCTTTGAGAATACTCAATAGTCCGATTACCATTTCCAAAGAACGTTCCATGCAAATACCAACCAGTGTCTCTGGTTTAACACTTAAATCCATGAGATAGTGTGCTAACTGGTTTGCACGACAATTCAGTTCACGGTAACTCAGTTGTTTGCCTTCAAACACTAGTGCTATCGCATCGGGAATGCGTTCTACTTGGCGTTCAAATAATTGGTGGATACATACATCGCTTGGAAAATCGGTTTGGGTATTATTCCACTCGACAAATTGTTGTTGTTCTGGCACTGTCAGCAACGGTAAATGGGAAATCGGCTGCTCAGAATCAGCAACAATACCTTCTAATAACGTCTGATAATGGCCGACTATACGAGCAATGGTACCTTCATCAAATATATCCGTGTTATATTCAATGCGCCCAATAATCCCCTCCGCTCTTTCATCCAATTCCATTGTTAAATCAAACTTGGCAGTGTCAGTTTGGACATCAAGTTGACTGAGTGTCCAAGCCAAATCAAGTTTTGAGATAGGCGGATCAAAATCAAACATCACTTGAAATAGAGGACTCACACCACGGCTACTTTTGGGTTGTAGTGTATTCACCAATTGTTCAAAAGGTAAATCTTGATTGGCATAAGCACTTACTGTGACTTTTTGCACCCGTTGCAACAATTGGCGGAAACTGGGAATTTCTGAAAAATCAGTCCGCAAGACTAAGGTATTCAGAAAATCCCCCATCATTGGTTCTAGTTCAGTATAATTACGCCCCGCAATAGGTGTACCTATTACAATGTCACTTTGTCCACTATAGCGATACAATAACGTTTTAAAAGCCGCTAACATAACTACAAATAAAGTCACCCCTTCACGGCGACTTAATTCTTTAAGTGCTTCAATCAATTCTTTAGGCAATGTTAAAGAATATCTTGCACCTTGAAAAGTTGAATGGGCTGGACGTGGGCGATCAGTTGGCAATTGCAGCGTGGAAATATCCGCTAATTGTTGTTTCCAATAAGTTAATTGTTCTTCTAATACCTCCACCTGTAACCATTGTCGTTGCCAAATTGCAAAATCAGTATATTGAATAGGCAAAGGAGAAAGTTGGACCGATTCCTTTTGGCAAAAGCCTTTGTAAAGCGTTTCTAATTCCGGCAAAAAAACTTCATAGATGGAAACACCATCAATAATAATATGGTGAAAAGTAAGAAAGAGGCGATAATCTTGCTCATCCAATTGCACTAAGGTGGCTCTGAATAGCGGATACCTTGTTAAATCAAAGGGTTGCTTTGCCTCAACGGTAGCCCGTTGCAAGGCTCTCATTTCCCGTTCATTAGTAGGCAAATCGCGCAAATCAAGCACTGGCAAGTCGAAGACTTCAAACGGAGAAACCACTTGCACCGGTTGTCCATCGACACTAGTAAACGTAGTGCGTAACGCTTCATGGCGGTGCAAAATTTCATTGAAACTTTGTGCCAACGCATCCGCATTGAGTGGACCACCAAAACGAATGGTAATGGGCTCATTATAAACCGGGATATCGGGAGCCACTTGAGCCAGCAACCATAATTGCCGTTGCGAAAAAGATAGCGGAATATTGGTTTTGTCGGCAATTGGCTCAAGGGGAGGAACCACTGAACGCGGCGCTTCCTGACGTAATATATCGATACGCTCTGACAGTTTTACAATGGTGGGCCATTCAAACAGACTATGCAAAGGAAAGTCTAATTTAAACATTTCGCGTAAGCGCGTTATCACACGCGCTGCTAATAAGGAATGTCCGCCCAATTCAATAAAGTTGTCGTAGATACTTACCTGATCCATTTGTAAGACATCTGCCCAAATATCTGCGACGATTTCCTCAGTAGGGGTGTGTGCAGTTTCAAAATCTTCTGCAATCAGTTCCGGGCGACCATGATCAGGGGCTAATAATGCCTTGCGATCTATCTTACCATTTGGCGTGAGTGGCATTGATTCTAAGATCACAAAATTAGATGGCACCATATAGGCAGGTAGCCTTCTTTTTAAAAAACTGCGTATATGTTGGGCGGCATTAGAAGTACGTTGTATATAATCAAAAATCTTATGATTTTCAAAAAGTTTACTGACTGATTGACAAACTTGGATCTGTGTATCTGAGGAAGACGTAAATCTAATACCGGCTCGATGCTCTTGATGCCAAGAGATAACACCGTCCACGCAGAGTTTATCAGACACATCCGGCAATTGTAAACGTAAACAGACTTTTTCATTAACTTGCCAAGTCTCTGGGACATCGATTAAACGGGCACCATCACAAGATATATTTTCAGTTCTTAACGCAATTGGGGTTTCATCACCATATTCCGCCATACACACACTATAGATTGGCAAACGTCTTAGAGCCAATTTAGGAATAGTGGGTTTATCGCTGGTTTCAACTACAGATGCGCTATTTTTAGCCGCCACGGATTCTTCATCAAGTACGACTTCAATATTTCCTAACTTAATCTGTTGAAGGAGTTGTTCTGTGTTTTCACAAAACGGTTTCTCGCCGGGCATGATAGTAAATTGAATACCTGCACGTTGTCCTTGACACCAAGCTACACGTCCCTCTATCCATGTTTCATCCGAAATTTCTGGTAATTGTAAACACAAACGGATGTTTTCGCCTTCCTGCCAGTTTGGGGGCACCCCTACTAAACGCACACCTCCACAAGAAATATCTTCGGTTTTTAATTTGATGATCGGATCATCGCTAAATTCAACCAAGCAAGTACTTTGGATTGGCAAGCGTTGTGGAGAGAGCTTAGAGACAATATAAGCCACCAAATGCTTATCACCGTGTTCATCTTGGCGAGCCAAGACGGTTGCCTGTTGTATAGAAACACATTGAGATAACGCGGCTTCAACTTCCCCCAATTCGATACGAAAACCGCGAATTTTTACCTGATTATCAATGCGCCCTATAAATTCAAGATTACCATCTGGTAAATAGCGTACCAAATCACCGGTTTTGTATAAACGTGCATTGGGATCATTACTAAAAGAGTTAGGGATAAATCTTTCAGCCGTCAGTTGCGGACGATTAAGATAACCTCTCGCCAAACCAGCCCCCCCAATGTATAACTCCCCATCAACACCGATTGCCACCGGTTGTAATTTTTCATCTAACACATAGACTTGCGTGTTAGCAATCGGATGTCCAATGGAAACCGAATCACCCACTTGATCAATATGGGTCATTGGATAGCAGCATGTAAAAGTAGTATTTTCCGTTGGCCCATAACCATTAATTAAACGGCATCCTTTGAATTTCTGAAGCACTTTTTTGACATCTGGTACAGATAAGACATCACCGCCAGCCAGCAATTGACGTAACGATCTTAAATCTTCTAGTTGTTTATTCACCATCAAATGAAATAAACCAGCAGTGAGCCATAGCGTCGTGATCTGATATTTTTTCAGCGCATTTCCTAATTCCTCCAAAGAAGGCGTATGGGGGGGCATAATAACCAATTGTCCCCCATTAAGAAGACAACCCCAAATTTCAAACGTCGAAGCATCAAATGAAATAGGTGCAAGTTGCAAAAAAATTTCTTCAGTAGTCAAGTTGACATAATTGGTATTTTTTACCAACCGCACTATCCCACGATGTACAACACTCACCCCTTTGGGTATTCCCGTTGAACCCGATGTATAAATAACATAAGCCAAATTATCGGCTTTAACCTCACTAC
>Ga0233403_10001236_pt1 | contig 12011 bp, 9 predicted proteins | sample Na_oxic_1_MG_FD_179866 | JGI IMG/M metagenome (GOLD analysis project Ga0233403, IMG submission 179866) | Seawater microbial communities from Saanich Inlet, British Columbia, Canada - Na_oxic_1_MG | ecosystem: Environmental > Aquatic > Marine > Inlet | place: Canada: British Columbia | collected...
CATAGGTGAAACCTATGGAAATATGGAAAATATATGAATCCAACCCCAACGGGGTTGAACAGATTTAACATTCGAGGTTTTTGTTTTTGCTTTGAAAAACAAAAACCTCGAATCCAGTTGCAAACCCCATCCAGCCCAAGCAATTAATCCCATTCAACGATTCCAGTACCATCGATTTCAGGAGAAGACAAATTGATTAATACGAAATTACAGGTTCTATTTATTGCAACACTCGCGCTGACAGTCGTGGGTTGCTCCTACCAAAGTTCAAATGCTAATGCTGAAGAAAATCCAAAAGAGTCAGAACCGTTAAACACCCTGCATCAAAGCCAAAAAACTTGGAAAGCTCTCAAAAAAGCGAATAACGGTGAGTATACCTATTCACGTTCTTTCCAATCTTGGACTGGGTTCAAATATACCACTCGCTTCACGGTTAAGGACGATATCGTGAACAAACGAGAATACGATTTTTCTAGCGATCCGTCAACAGGAAGCACTTGGGTCGAAGAAGGTGCCGATGTTGGTACTCATCAAGAGGGTCACGACGTTTTGCTAATTGAGCAATTGTACGAACATTGTGCAAAAGAGGTACTCACAAAGGATCGCGCCAGTCACTCAATCTTTTTTGAACTCGACTCCAACAGGCTTCTCAAGAGGTGTATTGATGTTCCTAAAAATTGCGCCGACGATTGTAGTTTTGGCGTGGAAATAGAAAATATCACTTTTGGGAATTAAGGGATACCGCAACTGCGCGGTTTTCGTTTCGACCGTTTTGCTCTCGTTATCATTTCTTATATCCACCAAATACTTTGTATTTAGTCTTTGGGGACACCCATTCTATTTACGATCAATAAGGGACACCGCAACAAATAACTGACGTAGCAGCAGACCTGTCAGGTTTTAAAAACCTGACAGGTCTTAGGGTTATCACGCTAATTCACGGACATATAATAAGGTTTTTAATTGAAGCCTTAAATAATTCCATAGGTTTCACCTATGGCTATTTACGTTTCACCCCCGTTGGGGTTAGGAATTGACGTTGATGTGTTACCCCGAAGGGGTTAAATGTGAATAGCCATAGGTGAAACCTATGGAACATGAATCTTGAACCTCTATGAACACTCGTTAATCATTTTGTGTGATTTCTAAGACTTTCTTTTCCAAAGATTGCCCTCTGCTCATTTCAAGGAAAGAAATACCGGCTTGATGCAATACTTGGATAATCTGAATTTGGGCGGCATTGCCAGCCGATTCATCGTAGTGAATAATCAACTTATGTTCACCAGTCGCTCCTATTTCCACTTTGGTGACTTCTGGCAAATTGAGAAAAGTTTGTTCTATCGTATCAGAGGGCGGTTCCTCCAATCGAAAAGTCAGACAAGTGGTGCGTGCAACCAATTCTGAGATTGTCTTATATTCTACAAGTTTCCCTTGATTCAATATTAACACACTCCCACAAATGTCCTCAATTTCACTGAGATTATGAGAACTGACGATAAAGGTGCTGTCTTTTGCCGTGGTGCGAATTAAATCACGAATTTTACTCGCTGTGGCAGGATCAAGCCCTGCTGTTGGCTCATCCAACAACACCAACTCAGCCTTGCCAATAAAAGCCTGTGCCATGGCAGCCCGCTTTAACATGCCATGACTCAGCGAGTCTGGTAATTTACGCCCTGACTTATGGAGATTGACACATTCCAACACCCTATGCGCTTCTTGACGGGCTTCTATCCGACTAAAACCTTGTAACTGAGCAAAAAACGTGAGTTGAGTAATAATGGGTACCGTCTTAATCAAGGCAGCATCCTGCGGCAGAATGGTAATACGTCCATATAATTCACGATGCAAAGGCGGATGCCCCAAAATTCTGACGCTTCCCGAAGTGGGATGTATAAATCCACACAGCAGAGAAAAAAAGGTTGTCTTTCCCGCCCCATTTGGACCCACGAGTCCAATCGGTTTTCCCCGTTCTAAGGAGACAGTGACCTGATCCAAGGCGCGCGTGTTCGCATAAGTTTTTGACAGTCCTTGCGTTTCAATCATTGGTATCATTACACGTCCCTCACACGAAAAATATACCAGCCAAGCCAAAAGTAAATGAGTAGATACACCACCAGAGCGGCTAAAGCGAATAAGATGAGAGAACCATCAGGATTAATCAATTGTTCCTTCAGTGCATTTGGCAAAAGATAACTGAACCAAACACTCTCCTCCGGCCAGCGAATGCTGAAAACACCGATAACCATAGCGAGAACCGAATAGATACTCATAGCAATGACTACCGCTAAACCAGCTGATGCCATCCACGCAGATAAAATAGCCATCAAAGCAACATAAGGAAGACTATAAGCAATCACAATGCCGTTAACTTGGAGCGCGTAAAGTAGCACCATCGCAACATCCATATTATCTATTTGAAGAGAAATAAGGGTCGCAATAATACCTACCACAACTTCCAGTAAAGTGATAAATAGTACAGCACCCAAAAACCGACCCAGATAAATTTCAAAACGTCCGCATCGTGGCATAAGAAAACGTAGATGCTTTGATTTAATATCGGCTGCCGTCTGATTGCTTGCGCCCCAGATGACGAAACCCGGAACCATTGTCATCGCAATGAGAAAATAAGCCGACAAAGTGGCGGGACGCTCAATAAATAAAACCCGTGCCGTTTCCTCTTCAAGTATCCATGAAGCAATGGAATTGCCTTCTGGCTGTGCTAACCATGTTGCCATTCCTTCACCCAGTTTCCAAAGGAACCAAAACCAGAAAATACCATAAAAAACCAAAAATAAAATCCTTGTCGCACTTCGTACTATATATAATAGATCATAATAGACAAGTACCCCTACATGTTGCCAATTCATTCAACTATCTCCTTTTGAAGCCTGCTCCAATTTTCTTCCCAGCTATTTCGAGCAATGCCATTAACTTAAGGGCGGACACTTAAGGGTCTTCACATAGGTATGCCCCTACAAACATTTATTCTGGGGCTGTAGGGGCGAACCTATGTGTTCGCCCTTCATTGACCCATTTCGAGAACGCTCCCTTAATTTAACTTTCTATTTGTGCGTCTGCTTGTGCATCACTGCTAATCATGCGTGCTGAAATAATAGCCATAATCCCAGCAGTAATCTCAAACACTTTAACAACATCGAAGCCCGTTATAAAATAACCTATCACAGGTCCTAAAATGGCGAGTAAACCAGCGGTATAAATAAAACCGGGTTTTCTACCTTGAAAAAGAAACACTGCCCCAGCAATCAGTATGCCGACAGACACCAGTAGAAAAAGGCCAAAGGCCAAAAGTCCGCCACCCACTGCGGTACCTATCGCCTGAAATTCTTCTGCTTCTCTTTTTTCCTGATCAGTCAGTTCCTTATTATCATCTTTGGCTGCATCTTCTGCAATTTCAGGTGCAAATTGACTAAAACCTGTGGTAAGCGCACCGCCTACTAGGTAGCCAAGTGAAGCAAAAAGAAAGATGACAGCAACAATAATAAGAAGAACACCACTAGCTGTACGCATATTTACATCCTCAGGGTCATCAAAAAAATAGGTAATCCTATATGTCAGATAAATATTTTAGCCGGAGTTCAAGCTTTAGCTTGGTTCTGCCAAACTAAAGTTTGGACTCCTTTTTCTGAAAGCCTATAAATTGTGCTGGATGGGGTTTGCAATCCTGCTCCAGCAAAAAAGATTGATATGGTAGGGGCAATTCCCTTGTGAAAGATTGATATGGTAGGGGCAATTCCCTTGTGGTTGTCCCGAAGCTACACTGTCGTCATACCAGTAATATTATATCCACAATCAACATAAGTGATTTCTCCGGTGATTGCAGAGGCTAAATCGGAACAGAGAAAGGCAGCCACGTTGCCCACTTCTTCAGTTGTCACATTGCGCCGCAAGGGTGCAGTTTTTGCAAAAGTATCTAACATACTCCGAAAATCGGCTATGCCAGCTGCTGCTAAGGTGCGTATTGGGCCAGCAGAAATAGCATTGACACGAATACCTTCCGGGCCTAAACTATAAGCCATATAACGTACATTGGCTTCTAAACTGGCTTTAGCTAAACCCATAACATTGTAATTAGGCATAGCACGTTCTGCACCAAGATAAGTCAAAGCCAATAATGCGCCCTTGCGCCCTTGCATCATACTACGCCCCGCCTTTGCCAAGGCAGAAAAGCTATAAGAACTGATATCGTGTGCGATTCTAAAACCCTCACGGGTCGCATTTTTTAAATACGCACCATCTAACTCTTCTCGTGGTGCAAAAGCCACTGAGTGAATAATAATATCTAGGCTATCCCAAGATTTTTTTAATTCATCAAAAACGGCTTGGATTTGTTCATCGCTACCGACATCACAGGGCAAAGTGATATTGGAATCACAATCGGCTGCCATTTTTGTCACTCTGCCTTGGAGTTTTTCATTTTGATAGGTGAAAGCTAATTCGGCACCTTCACGGTGCATCGCTTGCGCAATGCCCCAAGCAATTGAACGATTACTTGCTAATCCAACAATCAGGGCACGTTTGCCCGCTAAAAATCCCATCATGATTTTCCTTTTGTCTATAAATTGGGTTTCGCCATCACTAAGGAATGAGGATTTAATAACTTCCGAAACTTTTGAGCCAAACCTGACAGGTTTTTAAAACCTGTCAGGTTTACTTTCGGGTATTATTGAATCCTCATTCCTAAGCTAAGCCTAGTGCATAAAAATTTGTGGCATCAAAATTTTTTGGCCACTTCAAACTCACGGTTCGCTCAATTGTTTTGTATAAAATAATAAATTCAAGAAAATCAAAAGCTTAAATAAAATCGCTTGTCATATTATACCCTTTTCATTAAAATTGGGTTACAAGAATAATACCTTCGCCAATTCACTGACATATAATAAGGTTTTTAATTGATGCTTTAAATAATTCCATAGGTTTCACCTATGGCTATTTACGTTTCACCCCGAAGGGGTTAGATGTGCAACCCTGAAGGGGTTAAAAATAGCCACCGATGAAATCGGTGGAACATGAATCAGGGAAAGTAAAATGAAAGTATTTGATTTTTAAGGAATAAATATAAAAACATGATGAGATGTCCGTGATTTGGCGAAGGTATTAAAGAATTATAAAACTATTATTTAACAATGGTTCGGACAGTTTTTTTTGTTATCCAATGGGGATTTATAAGTGCTTGATTTTATTGAGAGCAATTAAATCAAAGTTAGCTTTTTGGCTCAGTGACATTTAATTGCACCCCTTAAAAATCAGGCCTTAAAGAATAAGAGTTCACACCCTCAAAAAGTGTCCGAACCATTGATTTAAGATTATATTATAATAAACTCACTTGAACATCAAGTACCATTAAACTATAGGGGGTGCCGTTTCAACAGTGCTGAGCATAGGTGTCGTGGAATAACTACCAATGACTCACCATAAGCCCTTTCAAAATGATGTTGACACATTGGTTCTAAAATCAATGTGAGACTATTTGATACTATAGCTAAAGCTAACTTTTGATATCTTTCAATCACTATAATAGACATTATCGGAAATAATCTAATGTAGGGTGGAACTGCACCTGCCCCATTTTCAATCCAAAAGGTGGGTTGAACCTAGCGGTTACTTCGTTGCGCTGTCGCTCTACCCACCCTACACTAAATAATTGATTTATTAGTGAAATTTTTTATTTCCGATAATATCTAATAAAATCTGAATATTCTATAGAGGTTCAGAAAAATAATTTCACACCCCGAAGGGCAAACACACAGGTTTGCCCCTACATGATTGTGAAATTATTTACCTGCATATCTATAATTAGCTAATTTTAACATCAAGGGCATGTCGGCTAAACTCAGATGAGAGATTTTGAATCCCTCTGTATCACTAATCGTTAGTAAAGAAAAACTTAAAATAATGCCAGATATTTTTTTCTACGAAGCATTTAAAGAGGAAGAAGAAGCACTCAAGCGTTATTTACCACCTGAGGTAAAAGCAGGTTTTACTTGGAAAACGATTCAAGAAGAAGAGTATCGTATTCCCCCTGCTTCTATTATAAGTATCAGAACGCAATCCATTATTCCCATTTCTTGGGCTTCTAAAATGTCGGGGCTTTTGACACGAAGTACAGGTTATGATCATATTCATCGCTATCTGCACAAGTGTCGTAAAAAGTTTCCTTGTGGCTATTTGCCCCTGTATTGCAGTCGCGCCGTCGCAGAACAAACGATGTTATTGTGGATGTCTGTGCTCAGAAAACTACCACAACAAATCGAACAATTTAATAACTTCAATCGAGATGGACTCACGGGGCAGGAATGCCAACATAAAACCTTATTAGTTGTTGGTGTTGGCAATATTGGATATGAAACAGTGAAAATTGGTAAGGGGCTAGGAATGAATGTTTTGGGTGTCGATATTGACGAAAAACACGCCGATGTTTCATACACCTCTATAGAGAAAGGGCTACCACAGGCTGATATTGTGGTTTGCGCCATGAATTTAACCCCTGACAATGTCGGTTATTTCAATTATTCCGTCTTGAAACAGGGCAAGCCGGGTTTTATTTTCATCAACGTTGCTCGTGGCGAATTATCTCCAACTGTAGATTTACTCCACCTCATTGACGAAAAATTTCTTGGCGGTGTCGCATTAGATGTTTATGACAAAGAAAGTGAACTAGCCATTTTATTGCGGCGTGGAAAAAAACACAACAATAAGAAAATCGAAACATTGATCACGTTTGAGTTGGCAAAACGCCCCAATGTCATATTCACTCCCCATAATGCCTTCAACACACAAGAAGCTGTCGATAAAAAATCAGCACATAGCATCCAACAAATTACCCATTTTCAGAAAGAAGGCCAATTTTTGTGGAAAGTACCTGAATCAGTTATTCAATGAAAAAAGGGTCAATGAAAAATTGGAGTCCAAAGCTTTAGCTTTGGGGGTGGCATTTTTTTTTGGTTTCCAAACTTTGTTCTCAAGATATACGTGCTTAAGTATTTGATTTAAAATGATTTTTCGTAGGGTGGGTAGAGCGGAGCGCAACGAAGTGGCGGAACGCCCAACCCACCGAACCCTCAAATGTTGTGGAAGTCATTACCAAATGGAATTTGGGCACCAGAAAAAGACGTTGCCCACCCTACTTGACTAAATATAACCAAATCCACGTACCCAAGCACACAAATCTGTAACGGGTAAGCAGTGTTTGTTATTGCAGAGCCTATTTAAAACTGAAGTGATGAAAAGCAGGTGATTGTCAACATCTGTCATTAAGTCTTCTTGTATTTCATCAAAAGCCGATTGATACTTTTCTAGCTCATCTTTTTGAGTAGTGTTTAAAGTATAGCAAGTGGGCCATGTTTCAACGACTTCTTCTCGCATGGTATACTCATCTTCCTCATCGACCAAGTACTGCAAATAATTTATCAACACAGGTTGATAAGTTTTTCGTACCAAAGTTTCTGTGTCAGAATACCAGTCGCCAGTTTGCAAACGACGTTTCGCTTCGTGTAATGCTTCATGAGGTGTGATTTTGTCGGGTTGCCAAGTCTGATAAAACAAACACACTAATAATGGCATATAAAAATCATCAACTTCTTGAACAGCAGCGATAATATACCGCGCCCCTCGTAGAAAAAAGGTACTCACTAATCCCAACGGATCACCATCAATATCTTCGGTAACCCGCCCTACCACACAAGCAGATTGAAAAACGACTTGTGGACGCAATGAACTATTTAAGACTTTGCGTGCATCTAATTGTTTATCTATATCTTTACTTTTATTCAGAAGTAGGTAGGCACTCAACGGATCATCTTCATAACGCATTTCACCGTGACAAGCAAAATGCAATGCAAACCATTGGATAGATTGATTAAAGTCTGATAGGGTTTGTAAAGTATGAACCCAGAGTTGTTCTAATAAGGCTTTTTCTGCATTTACTAAAGGAATGGGAAAACTGTCTATGGCATCATACACTTTAACGCCTAATATTTTATTTTTAATTGGTGATATTGAGGATAAGGTATGGCGGGTTTGATAGTAAAACAACAACCCCGGATAAGTGTATAAATTAATGTGCGTTGGACAGCCTAAATCATAAGGTAAAATATGTAAATTTCCTTGAGTAACGAGGTGAAACGTTTGGACATTCTCTAGGGCATCTGCCCAATATTGCCAAAAATCGGTTAGGGTTTCCTGAATCTCATCTAAAGTAACAGATTGTTCATGATTGTCTATGTCATCATGGGAGGTTTCGGTTGAATAATAAATACGACGCATCCCGCGACGGGTTTTCTGAGTTTGTTGATAACCAATGGTTTGTTGGTAAGCGATTTTTAAATTGTCTTCAGGTAAAGGAATTAGCTGTAAAGCATCTTTGGTAATCAACAGAATAAATGGTGGTACTTCGACCAGTTTTTGAACTAACAAAGCAATAGCATGTCCCATTTGCAATCCCTTTTGCAAGCGTTCTGTCGTGATATCTAGCATGGGGGCTACAACTGCAAAATCAGCATCTTTTTCTTGCAGCTGACGACGTAAATCGCGGAACTGATCGTATTTTTGCTCGTATTCGGCTAAACGCTCTTGCTGGATTTTGATTTGCGTTTCAACCTGTAATTGATTGGTTTCAAATCGGTTTTTATTGCCAGTTCGTGCTTGTAGCCCTATGGCTAATTGGCGTAATTCAGTGCGTAGGGCTATAAATTGTTGCATGAATTTATCACCAGCGATGGGATTTTGTTCCATTTCATCTAGCAGTAAAGCTGACAATTTTCGCCCTTGAATAACAGCTAGAATACTAGGAATTAGGTCAAGGCGGTTTTGCTGAATACATAAATCTAAATATCGCGCATGATAGGTGATAAAATCTGTTCGTATGACTTCTACTTGTTTCGGTGCTTGTAAATCAAGCACTTCTACAAAGGCGCTACTTAACGCTTGAAAATGTTGTGACCAAGTAGAACACTTCCCAGCAATTCCATATTCTGCTAATATCTCACTAACATCACATACTAATCTAGGCCATTCACTTGTAAATAGTGGACTATCAACCAATTGAGTAGCCAGTTGTATCCAAGTTTCCAAAACATCTTGACTACGACACGCAGCATAGTTTTCCAAGCTTGTAAGAGTAGCAGGATGTCTTTTGCCTAGAATTTGAGTGCGTATATCTAAGACTTGTTTAAATAAAAGTTCAGCCTCTTCTGTGCGGTATAAATCGTCTAGGCAATTCGCATAATCATTTAAAATAGTAACAGTATCAGGATGTGTTTGACCTAAAATTTTCTCACTTACTTCTAAAGCTTGTTTATATAAAGATTCAGCCTCTTGGCTACGAGCCAAATCCACTAAGCACCCCGCATAGCTATTTAAGCTAGCAATTGTATCAGGATGTTGTTCACCTAGAATTTCCTTACTCAGAACTAAAACTTTTTTAAATAAAGGCTCCGCTTCTTGGCTCATATCCAAATCAACTAAGCATTCAGCATAGCCATCCAAGATGCTAAGAGTATCAGGATGTTTTTCACCTAAGATTTCCTCGCTCAGTTCTAAGGCTTCTTTATAGCGAGGCATTGCTTCTTGAATTCGTCCTACATAGTGTAAACAAGAGGTATAGCAGCCCAAGGTTTCAAGTGTATCAGGATGTTTTTTCCCCAATACTTCGGTACGTAACCCCAGACATTTTTTATACAACTCTTCCGCATCTTGAAGATAACCAAGCTTGATTAAGCTGTCAGCATAGCTATGTAAGTTAGTAAGAGTATCAGGATGTTTTTTCCCTAAAGCTTCTGTACGTAAATCCAGTGTTTTTTTATATAATCTTGCAGCATCTTTAAAATGACCGAGACTGAGTAAGCATTCTGCATAGTTATGTAAATTAGTAAGAGTATCAGGATGTTTCTCACCTAATGCTTTAGTATACAGTTCCAAAGATTTTTTATACAACCTCTTTGCATCTTGAAGAAAACCGGAATCTTTTAAGAACAAAGCATAATTGTTTAGACTGGTAAGCGTATCAGGATGTTGTTCACCTAATATTTCAGTGCGTAAATCTAAAGCCTTTTTATAATATATTTCAGCTTCTTGGAGCTTGCCCAATCCATGTAAACAAACAGCATAGTTATCTAACTCTGTAAAACTATCTGGATTTTTGGCACCTAAAATTTCAATGCCCAACTCTAAGGCTTTTTTATACAGTGGCTCAGCTTTTTGGAGATGACCTGAAACATCTAAACAATACGCATAGTTATTCAGGTAATTTAAAGTATCTGGATGCTGTTCACCTAATATCTCCATACTGAGATTCATAGTTTTTTTAGATAATGGTTCCGCTTTTGTTAGTTGGCCTAAATCTATTAAACACATAGCATAAAAATCGAAATATTTAATAGTATCAGGATGTTCTTCACCCAACACTTCAATGCCAAGTTCTAAAACCTTTTCATGCCACTGTTCAGACTCTTGAAAACGCCCCAACTCGTCCAAACAAGATGCATAGTTATGCAAAATGGTAAGAGTTCCTGGATGCCGTTCACCTAATTTATTGGTATGTAAATCTAAAGCTTTTTTCAACAAAGGTTCGGCTTTTTGAAATTCGCCCATATGATCCAAGTACATAGCATAGTTATTAAGGCTTACTAGCGTATATTGATGTTTTTCACCTAAAATTTCAGTGTGTAAATCCAAAGCTTTTTTCAATAATGCCTCAACTTGATAGAGACAGCCTTTGTTTAAAAATAATGTCATTAAGCATTCAGCATAATTATTTAGGCTTGTGAGAGTATCATCATGCCGTATGCCAAATGTCACCAAGGCTAAACGTAAAGAAAAAGCCCATGCACCAGTAGCTAATGACAAAGTTGCTAAGTCCTTTTCTAATTTTTTTGCGAGTTTACTAATATGGGAGATAAATTTTTTGTCAAACTTTTTTAGTTGCTGAACAAGCCATCGCTGATCACTTTTAGACTTAAAGTCAATTTCTCCTGATTGCAAAGCTCGAATAAATATATCGTCCTTATCATGCTCAATTAATTCCAAAAATGCTACTTCCTCTTCAGTCAAAGGCGCATCCAACCGAAAATCCGCTAAAACATCTTCTTTTTCCATATTACAACACCACCCACAAAGTTTCTTCTGAAGGTTTCTTAAATACCTTTTTCTCCAATAAACGATCAATCGCCGCTTCTAAATTTTGGTGACTCGCTTGCTCTGGACATACGTTTTGGCAATTTTCAATTACTTGTTGTCGGGTTGGATATTGCTGTTTCAAACGTTGAGCCAACGTCATACTTTTGACTAAAGCCACGTAAACACAGCGTTCATCATCATCAAGATGGACAAATACTTTTGTCATTTCCAACAATGCGTCTCGCAAAGTTCGACTTGCTAGCCCTATGATTTCTGGATTTGGGACCGGTATTTCTTCTAAAATCACCCAAACACTGGCAAAGGCTTGAATAAATGCCCAAGTCAAGGACGTACAACGTATTACCAATTTCGTTTTAGGAACTAAAGCTCGCTTTGCTCGAGATTGCGCTGACAGTTTGTGTTTTTCAACCTGTTCAGGGAAAGTTTTGGATAAAGCGTTTATCCATTTTTGCGATAACGGAAATTCTTGATGTTTAGAATCGCCAGTAAGATCACTCAAATAGAGAATTTCATAAATATTTTCATTTGTGTCAGACATAGTGATTTATATTCTTGTTTAATAGTGATTTATACTCTAATGGCACGCACGATAGCTAATATCCCTCATTTTTATTGTCTGAATCAGAATTTTCAGAATTTAAGAATTTTCAGAATTATCATTATAATTGGGGGCTACTATTCTGTTAATTCTAAAATTCTGTTAATTCTGATTCAGACTAATCAATGGTTCGGACAGTTTTTAAAAATCAGACCCACTTAAAATGATAACCCATTGAAATTTAAGCTTTTTTTAATTTTAGGCAAAAAATATAAAATGCTGTAATAACAATAAGTTACAAAAACTGTCCGAACCATTG
>Ga0233403_10001237_pt1 | contig 12007 bp, 7 predicted proteins | sample Na_oxic_1_MG_FD_179866 | JGI IMG/M metagenome (GOLD analysis project Ga0233403, IMG submission 179866) | Seawater microbial communities from Saanich Inlet, British Columbia, Canada - Na_oxic_1_MG | ecosystem: Environmental > Aquatic > Marine > Inlet | place: Canada: British Columbia | collected...
GAACGGGTATTGAGCATTTTGTTACGAATAAGTCTTTCCAAAATACCGATTTTTTTAATGCCTTCTGCTGTTTGAGACATGGCGTATGTTTCATGTCCACGTTTAAAGAGAAATTCATTTTGTTCAAATTCGATTTGCCCTTTTCCCATTTGTGTTTTCAGTAACGTTACAGCTTGTTGTAAATCTTGAGGTAATTTTCCTGTGCTTATCGGCAAACGTAAAGCTTTAATGAGATCAATGTTCGTGTCATCAAAGCCCGTGATTTGTAATTGATTTCGTGTGGCCTCAATGGCTTGAATGACAGTTAGAATTTCCTTCGGTGGCAGAAATAAGGCATTGAGAGTCGTCAAATTGGAAAATGAAGCGGGACTGAATTTCAGAATATTGCGAATCGTCTTATCACTCAATATAAAACTGATAGTAAGTTCTTCCTCTGCTACCCATTGAGTGGTGACTTTGAGCTGAGATTTTCCCTTATGAACCAGTTTACCCAATTCTAAGGTGGGTGGTTGGAAAGTCCAACATAATTTGTCTGCAACAATTTCAGGCCAAGAGATTGAAGGTTCACTGTGTTGTTGAGATTCTTCAATGCTTTTAGCAATACAGTAAAGTAATTTTAAGAGGATGGTTTTACCCGTGTCGTTTTCGCCAATGATAAGATTAAGACGTTCATGTTGTTGCCATTGAAATTGTTGAAAGGCAGCCATGTTTTCTAAGGTGATGCTACTAAACACTTATTTTTTCCTCAGTCAGAGTTGGTGTTGTATTAATAATTAATGACATTTAATTTGAAAGGGCGAACACGTAGGTTTGCCCTAGGGTGTTGACTGAGAGCTTTTTTTGCTCTCTCTTTTTCATGCTGGTTTTATGTTTTTTATATGGAACCCCAGGTTCCACCTGGGGCTATTCACATTCAACCCCTTCGGGGTTGTTAAACCATATTTTTTATAGGTATATGAATGATTTGAGAAGCACCAAATTCGCATGAAAAAAACAGGTTAAAAAAACCTCTCAGTCAACACCCTAGGTTCGCCCTAGTACTCTGTCAATCTTGTTTTGATGGGTAGGATAAACCTGACAGGTTTGGGCCGCTTGTCGGGTGCTATATTAAAAAACCTGACAGGTTTTCAAAACCTGTCAGGTTTGGGCCGCTTGTCGGGTGCTATATTAAGCAAACGTAAAACATCCTTCATCACTGTTGCAAACACTGGGGCGGCGATTGTGCCACCATAATAGCTTTTACCGCGTGGCCTATCTATCATGACAACCATGACTAAACGGGGCGATTTGGCTGGAACCAGGCCCGCAAATAAGGCGATATATTCTTTGTCGGAATATTTACCCCCAATATGTTTACGCACGGTGCCTGTTTTGCCGGCAACGCTATAGCCTGGAATTTGCGCTAATGAACCGGTTCCGCCTGATTTAACCACCTTTTCAAGCATTTTCAGTATTTGTTGTGCCGTATTCGCTTGCATCACTGGCCGGGGTAAATGATCGGTTAGCCGTTTCCTATTGCTTTCCTCAACGGGCAGAAAATGAATGGGCGGTAAAATGCCATTATTACCCAGTGCGGCATAAGCGCGTGCGAGTTGTAAGAGGGTAACATTGATGCCATAACCGAATGAGATGGTGGCTTGTTCAGTAATGTGCCATTGACGAAAATGGGCTAAACGCCCTGCGACTTCACCCGGAAAACCGCTGCCAGATAGGCTACCAAAACCGACTTGCGTCAACATAGCCCACATTTGTTTTTTTGATAGGGATAAGGCTATTTTGCTGGCACCGACGTTACTTGATTTTTGAATTACAGTTGTCAAATTAATGACACCATAGTTACGACTGTCGCGGACAGTATATCGGCCGATTTGTAAGCGCCCAGGGCGCGTATCAATACTACTCGCTGGGGTATATTGCCGACTTTCTAAAGCGGTGGCAATGGTGAAGGGTTTCAGGGTTGAACCAGGTTCAAAGACATCGGTGACACCCCGATTACGATAACGTCCACTATAACGTGTACTGCGATTATTGGGGTTATAGGCTGGTTGATTGACCATGGCTAACACTTCTCCAGTATGCACATCTAAAATAACCGCTGAACCGGCACGGGCCTTGTAGCGTCGAACGGCTGCTTTTAATTCACGATAGGCTAAATATTGTACACGGCGATCAAGACTTAAACGCATATTTTGACCCGGCCGCGGTGTGCGTAGCATTTCGACATCGGCAACCACTTGTCCCTTCTTGTCTTGCATTATCCGTTTGGCGCCGGGTATGCCGGTGAGAAAGTCATTCAAAGTCAATTCTAAACCTTCCTGCCCACGATCATCTACATTGGTTAATCCTAAAACATGGGCTGCGACTTCTCCGGCTGGATAATAGCGGCGATATTCACGCTGTAAAAAAACGCCTGGCAATTTTAACGCTTTCACTTGATCAGCCAGTGAGGGCGAAATATGTCGTTTGACATAAACAAATTCACGTTGTAAACGTTTCGCTAATAACTCATCCAATTCTGACGTTTTCAGGCCCAACAAGCTTGTCAATTGAGGCCATTGCGATTGCACAGTTAGAAAGGGTGTGGGGTCAACCCATACCGAATCCACAGGGGTACTGATGGCTAAAGGTGCCCCATAGCGATCCATGAGCATACCGCGATGTGCTGGTAAGGGCAAAATACGCAAATGTCGCGCATTGCCTTGCTTTTGCAAAAAATCAGCAGTGTTAAGCTGCAAATAGACGGCTCGGCCTAACAATACGATGATAATCAAGAGAAATAAACCGAGCATCCCTTGTCGTCTTCCCCAAAATGGCAGCGTTTGAGTTTTGACTTTAGATGAACGGCGAGATCGTTTTGTTGTGCGAAAACGAGTCGATAAAAAATCCAAATCTTTTTTCAAGGCTAAAAACCAATAAGTGGTGATTAATCACGGATGACTATGATGTCGTTTGGGGCAGGTTTTATCATGTTGAGTTTGTCACGGGCTATTGTTTCAATGCGATAAGGTTGTGCTAAAGTGCTTTGTTCTAATTGCAATTGCTCATAATAAACCTTCAGTGCATCACGTTGTTGTTGTAATTGGTGTCGTTCTATAAAAAGCATACGGTTTTGATGGCGTGTTAATATCAGTTGTAATGATGAGACAAAGATGGCGCTTATTAATAACAATAATAACAATAATAACAATTTCATATTTTATGCATTTTATGCTTTTAATTTTAAAGGGCCGGCAACAAAAACACGTTTCGCGCCAAAAGTTTTGCGCGCAAAACTTTTGGCGCGAACCCACCCTACATGATCGATTTTAAGGGGGGTAACAAAAATCCGTTGTCGGCCTTTGACGTTTTAAGGGGCCGACAACAAAAACCCATTTTAATTTTAAGGGGCCGACAACAAAAACACAGCCCTACATGATCGATTTTAAGGGGGGTAACAAAAATCCGTTGTCGGCCTTTGACGTTTTGATTAAATTAATTTTAAGGCTTCTGCTACGCGCATGACTGCGCTGCGGGATCGTGGGTTTTTTTTGATTTCAGCGTCTGTCGGTTTAATCGCTTTGCCAATGGCACGTAAACGGGGATGCAAGGCATCTGATGTGATGGGTAGGCCTTTTGGGAAATCATCACCTCGTACACAATCACGGATAAATCGTTTAACAATGCGATCTTCAAGAGAGTGAAAACTAATCACGATTAATCTGCCCCCCGGTGCTAATACGTCTAAGACTTGAGGCAAAACGTGTTGTAGTTGTTCAAGTTCACGGTTAATAAAAATGCGTAGGGCTTGAAAGCAGCGCGTTGCGGGATGTTTATCCCTTTCCCAAGCGGGATGGGCGGCTGCAATAATGTCTGCTAATTGGCATGTTGTTTTCAATTCCGTTTTTTGGCGTGCCGCGACTATCGCTTTTGCTATGCGTCGTGCATGGCGTTCTTCACCATACTCTTTTAAGACTGTAGCAATGTCATGAGCCGTGGCTTTAGATAACCATTTTCCGATACTGTCTCCCTGATTTGGATTCATACGCATATCTAAAGGGCCGTCGCGCAGAAAACTAAAACCCCGTGCTGGTGTCTCAAGTTGTGGTGAAGAGACACCCAAATCGAACACGATGCCATTGACTTGGCCGATTAAACCGTGTACTTCTACGTGTCGTATCAGTTGTGCAAAGGCACTGTGAACAATACACAAACGTTCATCGGTAGCACTTAAAGCTTGTCCCGTTTGCACGGCCTGTGGATCGGTATCTAAAGCCAATACTTGGCCTGAAGCCCCTAAATGATTCAAAATGGCCTTTGTATGTCCCCCGCGCCCAAAAGTACAGTCGATATAAGTGCCGTCATCTTGTATATTTAATGCATGGAGTACTTCAGAAAGTAAGACGGGTTGATGTTCAGAAGCATTGAGTAATTCGGGTTTTGACATGTCAGTTATCAGTGTTCAGTTCCACGCAAAAGTTTTTGCTTAAAAAACTGTATTTAGCTTCGCTGGCCTTCGGCTTTTGCTCCAGTTGCGCGCAACTTCTTAAGTGAAATGTGGAAATCAGTTATCACAAGCTTGATAGGGATGATGTTGGCTAGGGTAACAAATTATTGAACAATATATACGAAATGTACTTGAAAAGGGGAAAAATAATTGTGATTAGTTGTCATAAAGAAAAACCGTATTTTTTGTAGTGCTCAACAGGAAGTCTAAATGGAAAATTTCAAATCTAAAAACAAATAGAGATTTTCAGAAAAATAATTCCTAGTCTTGCCGTAATTATCTAAAAGACTATAGAACGCTGATTGTACTGATTATGGCCTGATTGACGCAGATTAATTATTTATGATTATTATAACATAAAAAAATGGAGCCATAAGCTCACGCCAAATCAATACCATTAAGTACGCGATAAGTTTAACGACGCTTTATTTCACCTTATATTGTCATAATTTTATAATGGTTTTAAAGTGTCAAATCCTGTTTTTAAATGCTATCCTTTCAACTAAGCACAATAATTGCTAGTCATTATGTTCTCAAGCGACGTGAGGATTGTATTGCGAATAGTTGTGTTGAGTTATGCCAAATGATCTTGATTGATAATCACTTTAATCAATTGCTCGCCAATTTTTATGTGCGACTGATGTCAAAATAATATTTGCACGCAATAAGTATAGCGATGCTAAACTTTATTTAGCGAAGTCGACCTTCGGTTCACGCAAAAGTCGCACGCAACTTTATTTAGCGAAGCGAAACTTGAGCGTGAAATGTGAAATTCATAAACCGTTAGCATTAATTACCACTATTTATTATTCTTTATAGTTAAGGTTTGTTTTCAACGGCGATTTATCAGCTATTCTTATGTCATTTTGTGTACGCAACGTACTTTAAAATAAAATTAATGTCCATTTTCAATGGATAAAGCCTCAAACCGTTATACTTAGCATCGTCATAAGGTTGCTATTATCAGACACAGCTCAAGTCAGGTGGTGGTGACTAACAGCAAAAGCGCAAATTGTATTTAGCGTAGCCCACCTTCGGTTCACGCTTTCACTTAAGAAGTTTCGCTTCGCTATACTTCGCTGCGTGAAAAGTTGCGCGCAACTTCTCCGTGTGAAATGGTGGACAGTATATTTAAACCGCTTAATTTGTTTATTTCATCAATTACAAAGTACTCTATAGATGCTTATGTCTACATACCGTGTTGCTACTATACAAATGGCCTCTGGCTCTCAAGTCACCGCGAATTTACAAATTGCAGCCAAACTGATCAATGAAGCGGCCAGTATGGGGGCAAAATTGGTTATTTTGCCCGAAAATTTTGCGCTGATGCCTATGCATCCCATCGACAATGTTCATATTCGCGAAAAACAGGGTTCGGGCCCCATTCAGGATTTTTTGTCCCAACAAGCGGCACTTTATGGTATTTGGTTGGTGGGCGGAACGTTACCCCTGGTGGCCACTTCACAGCATAAAACCCGCGCCGCTTGTTTGGTGTTTGATAATACTGGCCAACAAATTAGCCGTTATGACAAAATACATTTGTTTGATGTCACCGCAGCGCCCGATGAACATTATTGCGAATCAGAAACGATTGAAGCCGGAGATCAAGTGATTGTTGTTGATACGCCTTATGGATGTTTAGGGATTGCGGTATGTTATGATTTACGTTTTCCTGAGTTATTCCGCTCTATGCTCACTCAAGGTATCGAATTAATTGCTTTACCCTCAGCATTCACGGCAGTAACGGGCAAAGTGCATTGGGAAGTTTTAATACGGGCACGGGCCATCGAAAATCTGTGTTATGTGTTCGCGGCGAATCAAGGGGGTTATCATGTCAATGGACGAGAAACTTACGGCAATAGTATGATAGTCGATCCTTGGGGGGTGGTATTAACTCGTTTAAACCGAGGCGCTTCCGTCATTTGTGCAGATGTCGATCTTGAAAAACAGGCAGATTTACGGTGTCATTTTCCCGCTCTTGAACACCGAAAAATTCAATGTTAACGGCCTCTTATGTCAGCAAGACACAATGGGTATAAGAAAATGGCACGGTAAAAACCATCATAAATACATAACATAAATAGGGAAATTCATGATGATTGCACTCTCTTGGCAATCCCTTGTCAAAGCGCTCGCTTGCGGTTGTCCTGCGCTCGTTCTCCCTTGTGCAGCCTGTAGTTGCCCTTTCACCAAACATCGTCATTCCTAAAATCGAAGCTCTTTGAATCGCCGGTTCGCTTCGATAAGGTTTTTAAAATCAATCACTTATAAAATCAACCCTGACTTATAAAATAATGAGTTAAGTCTCGTTTTAAAACACGCTATAAATTGCCGCTTTAATTTTAAGAGTACTCTTTTTGCTCATCAAAATCGGTGTTTTTTGGTTAATTGGATGACACAGGATGAAAGAATTTTAAGGAATTGATTTTTATACAGAGTTTATTATTTTTGTTATAATCAAAGCCCGCTTTTTTTAAATAACATTTCACTTAACAAGTTTTTATCGCGAAAAACAACTTGAAGCGCGTTGTGTAGCGAAGCTATACTTTAGTCTTAACGCGTGAAATTTCTAAATGCAAAACGTTGTCATTCATTAACTTTTTATTTTGAGCCTCTCCTCTCGCAAAATGATTGGCATACAACCAACAATCAATCAGTTATACTAAAGAGTGTCTCTGTAACCTATTGTTTTCTGGTTTCGGTAGAGCGTTTGGCAACAACCTCTTTTTCACTTGAACCCGTTTTTGCGTGCAAAAACAACTTGAAGCGCGTTGTGTTGCGAAGCTAAACTTTAGCCCGATACGCGTGAAATTATCTTTTTGACAGAATTGAACCATCATGCAATATTAATTCTGAACTGATGAACAACGGTTTTTGGATTTTTGACTGACTGTAAGTCGTTTAAACAATCCGTTTGTTTTGACACTTGATTTTTTTTAGGCATTGAGTAATCAATACCAGAGCCAATTTCTTAGCGAAGCAGGGCTACGATTCAAAAAAAGCCATTCGCAAAGTGATAGGAGATTTAAAAAAGGATTGATTCAATGGTTTAATGATATTTCTAATATTTTACATCAGGTTACGAATATTGAACTGCGAGTAGGTATGGTATTTGATAAAAGGGAGAAAACGATGTTTACGAAATCGCTAAAATTGATAATCAACTTTTTATTCGCGATTCACACCTTAAAATTCGCAACAAGGGTTTTAATCATGAGTCTAACATATGCTATTCACTCTTTCACTTGAACCCGTTTTTGCACGCAAAAACTAATGCACTATTAACTATTAATATTGAATTGCCTCATCCAAAACTTGATTTCACGCTATAAGAAGTTTAGCTTCGCAACACAACGCACTTCAAGTTGTTTTTGCAAAAACTTGTTAAGTGAAAAACATTGAATTGAATTAAAAAATAATTGATTGTGAGAATATGATAGTGTCTTCAATAACTCAAACTAAGGCTGAAGTCCAAAAACTGATTAAGTTGTATAATCAACTACAACTAGAGGCTAAAACGGCTGATACAGAAGAAGCGACACGTAAAGTTGAGCAAGCTGAAAAACTGGTTTCGCAAATCAACACGCTGCAGTCTGCTCTCAGTAAAACAAAAGCTAAAGAATTCAAAGCGAAACCCGTCAATCAAGCTGCGGCTACCCCCGTAGGTACTGATAAAAATATTCCAGGCTCTGAATTGGCAGATAAGAAAAGAATTGAGTTTGAGGAACGTATCAACCGTATTGAATCGGCTCAAAAAAGAACCCGCGTTCAAATTGAACAACTTAACCGAGCTAAAGCAGAACTGGAACATTTACAAGTTGAAGCTGAAAACGCCGCGACTGTGGCCCAAAAACAGGCTGTAGATGTGGTTCAGCCACAAGTCCAAAAACTGCTTAAGCTAAATGAACAACTTGAGATCAGAAATACACAATATCAAAGCCTCCAAAAAGAACTTGAGAAGGTTCGCAAACAAGCACAAAAAGATACTGATTTGCTTAGGAAAGAACGTGATGCTGCACAGGAAAGGCAGAAGCAATTAGAAAAAGAAAAAATGAACTTATTACGTTATGGTGGTGATAATCGTGGCTTTTTTAATGGATTGGCGATAGGTGCTGGATTAGGCATTTTAGGTCTTGCAACACTTGCTGTTGTGATCTTTAAAACATCTTGGTTGGATGAAGTGATTTGTTATTTAAAAGATTACCCAACACACTGTTCTTTTCAAGTGTCCACCCCAATACCACGGGTTGAAGATGAAAAATAGTTTACTCAAAAGCGCAATAAATGTAACCTTTCGAGGTAGCTGTAATAACAGCCTGTCAAATTGCTCTGACTTTATCACAAATCATCAAAGTCATCCCGAAGCTCATACCTGTGTCTTGGTTCGAGGTACAGACGCTCTGCGTGTGTCTAGCTGCCTTGCCCCAATTGATTTTACTTAGAAGTAACTAATTGCGAGAATACGATTGTGTCTTCAATAACTCAGGCCAAGGCTGAAGCTCAAAAGCTTATCAAGCGCTATAACCAATTACAGGCAGAAGCCAAAACGGCTGATTCGGCTGAAGCAGCGCGTAAAGCGGCAGAAGCTGATAAACTGGTTTCACAAATCAGTGCGCTGCAATTAGCTATCACAAAACTTCAGGCTAAAGATAGAGAAACGACTGTCCAAAAAAACAAGGTGCCTGTAGCCCCCGGCAAGAAAAAGGGAGCGAACCCTATAGCAAGAAGCCCTACTGAAGAAATTAAACGGGTCGCTTCTGAGAAAGCTGTACTTGATACGCGCATTAACCGTCTTGAAGATGCCCAGAAAAAAACCCGCGCACAAATAGAACAGCTTACTCGTGCAAAAGCGGAACTCACACGCTTAAAGCGTCAAGCTGAACAAAGTGTGGCAACGGTTGCTCAAGCACGCCGTGCTAATGACGAAAAGTTGCAACAAGAACTGGCTAAGTTGATTGATAAAAAAGAGGCAGAACACCACTCTCTCAAGCAAGAACTTGATGTCGTCCGTCAACAAGCTCAAAAAGATGCTGAATTGCTTAAAGTGCAACGCGATGCGGCACGCGCTATGATGGAAAAACAAAAAAAGGATCAATCGCTCACCTTGCAGCGTCGTCAAAGCCATAAAGGCCGGTTGCTCATGGTGATTAGCGTTGGTGTTTTTGCACTGATATTGGGAATTTTACTGGCTTTATTGTTCATGCCAAGCGTGGTCCCACCACCACCACCACCACCACCACCCATTATAGATGTGATACCCCCTTCAGACACAGGTACTAATATTACTGTTACACGAAAACGGACTATTAATGCAATGGAATTGTATCGTGATAAGCTCAAAGAGGCAAAAGGTCCATTTATGGTTAAGCTGTCAGGCGGCACATTTAAGATGGGTAGCAAAAACTCAAGCACTTACTATGATGAACGCCCACAACATCAAGTCACATTGCAAAGTTTCTCTATCAGTCAATATGAAATCACGTTTGAAGAGTATGACTGGTTTGCAACCACAACAGGTAGCACCTTGCCGGAAGATAATGGCTGGGGAAGAGGTAAGCGACCTGTCATTAATGTTTCTTGGAAAGATGCAACGGATTATACCCAATGGCTGAGCAAGCAAACGGGCTATAAGTATCGCCTACCTAGCGAAAGAGAATGGGAATATGCCGCATTGGCAAAGAAGGATAAGGATAAGGATAAGGATCAACTTTATTGGTGGGGTTCTCAGCTTGGAGAAAACAAAGCGAATTGTAGCGTTTGTGGTAGTCAATGGGATGGAAAACAAACGGCACCAGTGGGTAGTTTTCCACCTAATCCTTTTGGCCTATACGATACCATCGGCAATGTCTTAGAATGGACGATCTCATGCATCCATTACAATTACATAAATGCGCCTAGCACAGGACACATCTGGGAAAAAGGCAATTGTAAAAAACGGATCGCACGCGGCAGTACTTTCAGAAGCAATAAGAAGGCGTTACGTCGAACCATAAGACATAAGTTCAGTCCCAATACTCGTATAATCAGTCTTGGATTCCGGGTAGTGCGTGAGGAATAGTGAATTGATAGTTAAGCCGAAAGCTACCGTGTGAAGCGAAGGTCAACGACGTTATACTGTCCACCGTTACAATTTTATATTTTGCCGGAAAAATCCCCGTTCATTTGAAATTAAGGGGATAAAGAGAGATATATTTGGTTTTGAGCCACCACCTGAACGAAAGCTTTTAGACAACGGCTGAAAGCTATTGGCTTTAGCTGTTGGCTTTAGCTGATTACTCATCGCTAGGAATACATTCACCTGCACAGGATAGGGTAAAAACTTGTTTATCTTCCAGACGTAACGCCGTTAATGCACCGCCCCATAAACAGCCTGTATCCAGTGCATAAACACCGTTATCTGCATAATAACCGAGTGTTGACCAGTGTCCAAAAAGAATCTGCATGTCACGACTCTCTCGCTGGGGCCACCAAAACCAAGGCCTTTCTTCATCTGGATTATTGAGATCAAGTGAGGGTTCGCCCTTTTTTTTCAGGGCTAATTTGCCTTTGCTATTGCAGTAGCGTAAGCGTGTAAAACAATTGGTGATAAAACGTAACCTATCCCATCCTTCGAGTTTATCTGACCATTTTTTGGGTTCATTGCCGTAGAGATTAGCAAAATAATCTCGGTATTGTGAACCCCATAAAGCTTCCTCAACTTCTGCTGCACAGTGACGAGATCGTAATAAATCCCATTGTGGCGGTAGGCCGGCATGAATCAGGGTTAGGCCTAGATCAGCATCGTGATGGAGAAAAGGACGACGACGTAGCCACGTCAACAATTCTTCTCGATCAGGTGCTTCTAATATGGGCGAGAGCGTATCCCCTGGTTTCAGATAGTCTGTATAACCCTCTGCAACAGCCAATAGATGTAAATCATGATTACCCAAAACGACAACGGCCCGTTCTTTTAAGGCTTTAAAAAAACGTAACACTTCCAAAGAGTTGGGCCCACGATTGACTAAATCGCCAGTACACCACAAGACATCTTTTTGTGCATCAAACTGGATCAGTTTCAGTAAACGCTGTAATTCGGTATAACAGCCTTGTATATCACCAATAGCATAAGTTGACATGTCAGTTATCAGTTATCAGTTATCAGTTATCAATACCTTGATATCCACTATTGAATAGGCCAACTTATGTATTTGAACGGATTTTTGGCCTAAACGGATTTTGTTTATACTGCACATGGGCATAACACAACTTATGTAGGGTGGGTAAGTTTAGTTTGTTGCCCAGCATTCTCATTAAACGAAAATGTAGGGTGGGTAAGTTTAGTTTGTTGCCCACCAACCTCATTATAAAAGTTAAATTTGTTCCCGTGCTGAGTATATACTGCACGCGGGCACAATTTAAACTTTTAAAAGCTTTGCCTTGGGCAGAAAGTACAAAGGCAAATTGATCAGAAAAAGATTAAAACGTACAACCCCGAAGGGGTTTTCAGGCTAAAATTTCGCGGAGCGAAATTTTAGCCTGAAAATG
>Ga0233403_10001238_pt1 | contig 12006 bp, 8 predicted proteins | sample Na_oxic_1_MG_FD_179866 | JGI IMG/M metagenome (GOLD analysis project Ga0233403, IMG submission 179866) | Seawater microbial communities from Saanich Inlet, British Columbia, Canada - Na_oxic_1_MG | ecosystem: Environmental > Aquatic > Marine > Inlet | place: Canada: British Columbia | collected...
AACCCCGCAGTGCGCCTTTCCCATTACCGCCGGTTCCGTTTAGTTATATGGATCAACAGATCCATAAGGGGTTGTCTCAGGCCGGTTTTAATTATGTGCCAGAACCGGCCGCCCGCAATACTCGACCCTATGATTCTAGGCCACCCTGCTGTGGTAGCAATAGCTGCACTCCTATCTGTCCCATCGGGGCACAGTACAGCGGCGCAGTGCATATTGACAAGGCAGAGGCTGCCGGTGCTGAGCTGATTACCAACGCCGTCGTGTATAAGCTGGAAGACGCGCTAGTCAATGGACAATCCACCCTCGTCAAAGTACACTACAAAACACCCGATGGAAAATCTCATGCAGTACGGGGGAAGAAATTTGTCATTGCCAGTAACGCGATAGAAACGCCGAAATTGATGTTAATGTCTAAATCAACGGCTTATCCAAACGGCATTGGTAACTCGTCTGGACTAGTGGGTCGCAACTTAATGGATCACCCGATGATGGGGGCACAATTTACGTTGAAAGAACCCGTCTATTCTGGCCGTGGTCCGATATCCATAGGTGTCATTGTGAACTATCTGGATGGTGAATTCCGCAGCAAACTGGCCGCCAAAAAAATATCTTTCAGCAATGGCCAGTTTGCGTCCTCGGTTGCTAACAAGTTGATAGAAAAAGGTTTAGCTGGTAAGGAACTCGAACAACAGGTCGCCTATATCGCTAATCGCAAAGTGGGCTCATATACGATGCATGAGCAACTGCCCAACCCAAATAATCGTGTCACCCTAAGCGAAACCAAGTTTGATGCGTTGGGGCTGCCACATCCAGAAGTTGACTGGTCAATTGATGAATATGAATATCAGAGTGGGCTTGAAACGAAACACTTATACAAAAAAATCGCGAAAGTTATTGGTGCCGTTGAGCATAAAATGAGATTTAAATTCGGGTCAGCAGCCCACTCAATGGGAACCACCATTATGGGCATAGATAAAACGGACTCGGTGGTTGATCAGAATTGTCGCTGTCACGATTTAGATAACCTATATATTGCTGGCAGCGCGGTATTCCCAAGTGGTTCATCAGTTAACCCGACCTTAACGATTGCGGCACTGAGTTGTAGACTTGCCGATCACCTAGTCAATAAATTAGTGAAGCGATCCTTTAATCAGCCAGCGTAGGGTCAATGCCATTAACTTAAGAAGGGCGAACACACCGGTTCGCCCCGACCGTACCTGAATACGTGGGGGTTGTTGGGGGGAGACCGGTGTGTCTGCCATTAAGTTAATGGCATTGCAATATTATTAGACATCACTATCCATTGATTAATAAAGCCAAGTTAATTGCCATTTTAGGTATATTTTGAAATATGAAAAATAAAAATAGTTTCTCCCATTCACTCGGACACGGGCAACAACTACTATTGCTCAGTCTACTGTTTAGTATGGGAAATGCGTTAGCTCTGGAAAATCGCCAGACTTTTGAAGGACATACCGATTCCATTGAATCCATTGCTATTTCCAATGATAGTAACACCATTCTATCGGCAAGCCACGACAACACCATCAAATTGTGGAATCTGGAAACTGGGGAAGAAATCCAAACTTTCCAAGGACATACCGATTTTGTGATGGGAGCGGCCTTTTCTTCAGATGATAACACCGTTTGGTCGGGAAGTGCCGATAACACTCTCAAAGTATGGGATAAAACCGGCCAAGAAACTGACACTTTCCAAGGAGATTGGGCCGGATTTTTCTATTCTATCGCTTTTTCTCCGACCAGAAAACAAGCTTTGTTATCAACCAGTAGTGATAACCTGCTCAAATTCTGGGATACCGAAACCGGTCATGAAACAGGTACCCTTAAAGGACATCAAGATTGGGTTTATCTCATTGTTTTCTCACCGGATGGCAACAAAGCACTCTCTGCCAGTGAAGATGGCACGATGAAGGTGTGGGATATTGAAAAGAAAGCGGAAGCGCAAAATTTCCAGGTTGAGCATATTTGGGCTGCCGCATTTTCACCGGATGGTCGCCAAATTCTCACCGGCGGAGATGATGGCACCATCACACGATGGGATGCCACAACCGGTGCCGAACTAGATACTTTCCAAGGACATACCAGCCGAGTGTATGCGGTCGCATTTTCCTCAGATGGAAGTCAAGCCGTTTCAGGAGATGGTAAAGGGACAATCAAAGTCTGGGATATTGAACAGAATAAAGCCATTGATAGTTATCAAGCACACAGCGACATCGTCACTTCAGTGGCTTTTTTAGCAACCGACAATAACCAAGTGCTATCAGCCAGTTATGACAACACGATAAAACTTTGGGAGTTAACAGCCACACCGGCTGAAACTGAAGAACAACCGCCACAAGTTCAATTTGACGTTTCTGCTACCTCTGGCACCGCACCACTCACTATCGAATTAGATGCCAGTGCTGGAACCTCAGCGAGTAACGACATCGTTTCTTATCAATGGTTTGCTTCTCATGTATTGGATCAACAAATAACGCTGACCGCGTCTGGCAGTAAGGCCAACTTGACCTTTGACCAAGCCGGTGAATATACCCTCACGCTCATTGTTAAGGACAAAGAAGGGCGTACTTCATTTGATGCCCAAACCATCATGGTAGGCGATCTCGCGCACGTCAAATTTAACGGACTGAATAGCAACTACACCATTGGCGAAAGAATTGTTGTTGCTTTGAATGTTAACGCGCCTAGCCAAGAAACCGTTGACCTATGGGTAGTGGTTCGATTACCGTCGGGTCAATTGGTTTACCGAATGCCAACCGACAATGAAGAAGAGGATGCCAGATTCAGTGATTCGCCGCGGCCATTTAAAACCTCTGTCGATGCGTCAAAGAATCACCCGGCGATGAGATATACCGTCTACGAAAACATGGTAGGCAACTATACCCTCTATGCGTTCTATGTGGTTGTTGGTAAAAATCCATTAGAAGAAGGCTTTGACGTTCTGCGTTCAAACCTCCTTTTTGAAGAAACTACGTTGGTTAATAAATAGATTCCCGAAAAAAACCAAGCTTGCACTTTGGACTCCAAGCGATTTTTGGAGTTCAAAGCTTTCGCTTTGGATATTTTTATGACAACTTCCATCAGCCGATTACAATTGTTACGCGGTGATTTCAGTGGCAAAAAACAACCACTGCGTCCGCCTTGGGCGGGAAATGAAGCAGAATTTATCGAAAGTTGTGAACGTTGCGGTGAATGTATTAAAGCCTGTCCAGAAAACATTTTGGAAAAAGGACGAGGAAGCTTTCCCCAAGTCAATTTTCAACGGGGAGAATGCACATTTTGCGGACTTTGCGCCGAACAATGCCCTAACGGTACTTTAACAAAAACGGCGGCACCGCCTTGGCAAATCAAAGCCAACATTGAAGAACATTGTTTACCAAAACAAGGGGTTATCTGCGTCACCTGTGGCGAACAGTGTGAAGAAGAAGCCATTCATTTTCCACTGAGTCGCATTGCCGTGCCAAAAATGAATCATGACAAATGTACCGGTTGTGGTGCCTGTTATCAAACCTGCCCAGTAACCGCAATCGTCATTCGGTAACCGGGAAAAGAACAAAGAAGCCAAACTCAGTTAGGATTCCAACCGTTTGGAATCCTTGGCTGGCATCCAAAATGTATTTATTTATTTTGGAATGACATTCAATCAATCCGAAATGCTAAAATTTTTCATTCCAATAGGAGGGTTCAATCAGATGAAATTGAATAGACGGGATTTTATTAAGGCCAATGCGGTTGCCGCAACGGCGGCTGCGGCCGGGGTAACGCTCCCCGTTATGGCACAACAAACTCAGTCAAATAACGATATCGTTTGGGACAAAGCCCCCTGTCGATTTTGTGGCGTTGGCTGTAGCGTCATGGTAGGGACTCAAAATAATCGTATTGTCGCAATCAAAGGAGATACCGAATCATCGGTCAACAAAGGATTGCTTTGCATTAAAGGCTATTTTTTACCGAAAATTCTGTATGGCGAAGATCGTTTAACGACACCTTTGTTGCGAATGAAGGACGGTCAACATGATAAAAATGGCGAATTTACGCCAGTTTCATGGGATGACGCTTTTACCATCATGGCGGAAAAATGGAAAAAGGCTCTCAAAGAAAAAGGCCCTAATGGGGTTGGCATGTTTGGTTCTGGACAATGGGCAGTTTGGGACGGTTATGCAGCCGTCAAGTTGATGAAAGCCGGTTTTCGCTCTAATAATATTGAACCGAATGCACGTCACTGTATGGCTTCAGCGGTTGCCGCGTTTATTCGGACGTTTGGAGCGGATGAGCCGATGGGCTGCTATGATGATTTAGAAAATGCCGATGCCTTTGTACTTTGGGGCGCGAACATGGCCGAGCAACACCCGATTTTATGGTCACGTCTGATTGATCGTCGATTGACAGCACCTCATGTTCAAGTTGCTGTCCTATCTACTTTGAACAACCGCAATTTTGATATGGCTGATTTGGGCATTATTTTTAAGCCACAAACCGATTTAGCCATTCTGAATTATATTGCCAACTATATTATTGAAACCGGCAACTTCAATGAGGAATTTGTCAGTCAACATGTCAATTTTCGCATTGGTAATACTGATATTGGTTATGGATTACGTCCCGAACATCCGAAAGAGCAAGCGGCACAAAATGCTGATAATGCCGGAGGTTCTGTCGAAGCCACGTTTGAAGAATACCAAGCCTTTGTTTCTCAATATACCCTGGATTATGTACATGAACTGTCCGGTGTACCTAGAGAAGAATTAGAAGCACTGGCGCAAATTTATGCTGACCCCAGTATCAAAGTGGTCTCCTATTGGACGATGGGTTTTAACCAACATTCGCGTGGCACTTGGGTCAATCAGCTTTGTTACAATATTCATCTACTCACTGGTAAAATTGCCGAACCTGGAAATGGGCCTTTTTCTCTGACTGGACAACCGACAGCTTGTGGGACCGCTCGTGAAGTTGGCACCTTTTCGCATCGTTTGCCAGCGGATTTAGTCTCTGCCAATGAAGATCATCGGCGATTTGCCGAAAAAATATGGGGTTTACCGGACGGTGCCGTCGCCGATACGCCGGGTTATCATGCCGTCTTGCAAAATCGCAAGCTGAAAGATGGCGAAACGAATGCTTATTGGGTGCAATGTAATAACAATCTGCAATCGGCCCCTAATCTGAATGAAGAAGGTTATCCAGCTTATACCAATCCCGATAACTTTATTGTCGTTTCTGAACCTTATCCCACGCTGACCGCAATGACGGCCGATTTAATTTTACCAACCGCGATGTGGGTAGAAAAGGAAGGGGCTTATGGCAATTCGGAACGGCGTACTCAATTTTGGCGGCAACAAGTGACCGCACCGGGAGACTCGAAGTCGGATGTTTGGCAACTGGTTGAGTTTTCTAAATATTTCCAGGTAGAAGAGGTTTGGTCAGCCGAATTAATAGCGAATAATCCCGAATTTGAAGGTAAAACGCTGTACGAGGTTTTGTTTGCCAATGGCGTGGTTGATCAATATCCGGATCAAGAAATCACCGATGCCGACGGTAATCTTTACCGCAACCATGAAATGGAAGATTTTGGGTTTTACCTCCAAAAAGGACTTTATGAAGAATATCGTTTATTTAGCATCTCTGAAGATGCGCCCAAAAAAGGCCATCAATTGGCGACTTTTGATCAATACCATCAATCGCGAGGCTATCGGTGGCCGGTGATTCAGCAAGGTGAAGGCGAAGAACCGCAAGAAACACGTTGGCGTTATAATGCCGAATACGATTCTATCGTAGAAAATGGGGCCGACATACAGTTTTATGGCAATGCGGATGGTAAAGCCAAGATTTATGCCTACCCTTATGAACCGGCAGCGGAAGAACCTGACGATGAGTATGATTTGTGGTTAGTGACCGGACGGATGTTAGAACACTGGATGGCGGGTTCGATGACGATGCGGGTGCCAGAACTTTATCGGGCTTACCCTAGTGCGGTCGTGTATATGCACCCGAAAGATGCCAAAAGACGTGGCTTGCGGCGTGGTATGTCGGCAAAAATGATCACGCGGCGCGGCGAAATGATTATCAATGTTGAAACTAGGGGCCGTAATCGTCCACCGGAAGGTCTTGTCTTTGTCCCATTTTTTGATGCCAACCGGCTTATCAACAAATTAACCTTAGATGCCACTTGTCCCATTTCCAAAGAAGCCGACTTTAAAAAATGTGCGGTGAAAGTTGAACGGGCCTAAAACCAATTTTGTCCAAAGCTTTAGCATGGGCTCCAAAGCTTTAGCTTTGGCACACCTAAAAAAGGAGAACATGAAATGAACAAATTTCACCGGTTAGGGATTCTGTTAGCGTTTGGTTCGCTGATTTCCTTTTCCCCGATGATTTTTTCCCAAGACGACATCGCTTCATTGCGTGATGGTATTTCTATTCCAGAAACCAACGCGGCAACACCTTGGAATAAGTTTCCGGTTGAAGCAGAGAATTTTCGGCTCGATTATGAACAACAACCGGCATTGATTCCCCATTTAATTGAGGGCTATCGGATGGACTTGGAATCTAACCAATGTATGGACAATTGTCATACGATTTTTAAACAACCAAGTGTTTCTCATTATGAAGATCGAGATGGCAATATCTTAGATGAAATAGACAGTCGGCGTTACCTTTGTACGTCGTGCCATGTACCTCAAACGGATGCACAACCATTAAGAGCGAGTCTCTTTGAATCGGTGAGCGATTAAGGAACGTGCCTGAAATAATTAGGGCAACCATAAAGGATTGCCCCTACATAATGTGACAATCCGTAGGGGTAATCCCTTGTGGTTACCCTCCGGTAATCCGTTGTGGTTACCCTCCGGTTGACTTACGGAACGCACACGAAATGAAATATTCATTAATAATTGGCTATTCCGTTATTATCATTCTCTTGATAACCAGTTGTCGAAATTATTTTATGCACGTTCCTAAGTGATTTATCATCCCCTCACTCAATCCCGATCAAGTTGTCGAAATCCTTTACTTTTAGGGGGCCGGCAACGAGTTGCCCACCATTTGTTACCGCGCTGAATATATAGATTCGTTCCTCAACTGGTAGTCCTGAACAAAGTAGTGTTATAGCCTTTCCCGATTGAATAAACTACCATTATTAAAGCGCACAACCCCGATAGGGGTTGAATGTTAAGAAGCCCCAGGTGAAACCTGGGGGTAAAAAAACTTCCCCCAACCCCAATAGTGGTTGGGTTGATGTAGTTTATTCAATCGGAAAACGCTATAACACTACTTTGTTCAGGACTATCAATTAATTTATTATGATAGGAGGCACAAATGAGTCTTAACACACTTTGGTGGTATCAAATTTATCCTCGTAGTTTTCAGGATACAAAAGAAAATGGCATCGGAGATTTGCCCGGTATCACGCAACGGCTTGATTATTTACAATCGCTGGGGATAGATGCGATCTGGATTTCGCCGATTTATCCGTCACCGATGGCTGATTTCGGTGTGTCAAATTTTCATTTGCCTTTTTAGTAAAATACCAACCTCATAGGTGTTCATGATTTTTCTAAAAGCCTTGTATAAAGGCACGAGCAAAAAAAACTTACCAATTTCTAATTTAGCCGATAGTCATGTTATAGCGTTTCCCGATTGAATGAAGTACCAAATCCATTATGTGTTAGGGATTATTGAGAAACCCCGATAGGGGTTAAATAGGCCAAGAGCAAGAAGTGCAACCTGGGGCCAACCCCGATAGGGGTTGAATGTGAATAGCCCCAGGTGAAACCTGGGGAGGGACCGGGGTGGGGTGCCCAACTTTGTACTTCACTCAATCGGTAAACGCTATAACTTTGATAATGAATTTCAAAATTTAATGAACGTGAAGGCAATCAAATTTCTTCCATTTATGGGGCTATTACCACTGGCACCAACTGGAAATTTCTCAAACTCACCGGCAAGGTCGTCGAGATTAATTTGAATGAATATTATCTGACCGATATAGAAAAAATTCTGAAATTTCTCACCGAATTGCCAAAGTTGGCAACGTTGGAGAACAAATAACAAATGAAGAGGTTATTTATTGAGGCTCAGAAATGACTGAGGCCGTTTTTGACCTTTTCAAATGGATCACAATGAACCCCCTAGAAACCCCGTTCAGTGCAAGGTACGCCTGGAACGAAGGCAAACGGAGAACTACATGCCACTTTTTCAGTCTTTCAAGACTCAAACAGATGAATTTAAAACCGGTTATTACGCCACGGCAACGGAAAAAAAACGGGCGGCTATTATGAAAAAGCGGGCAGATGATTGGCGTGTCGGTTCGGTTGTTTATCAGGTTATGGTGGATCGCTTTGCCGTTTCAACAAATCTGGCCTCTAAACACTCACTGTATCCGCCGCCCAAACGCCTTCTCAATAGGGATCAACCGCCTAAAAGAGGCCTGTTTCTTGGTCAAGAGGTTGGGCTTTATGAACACGAACTGGATTTTTATGGCGGTGATCTGCCCAGTTTGATTGAACGTATCTCCTATTTGAAGGAGCTTGGAGTGGAGACGCTCTATCTCAACCCGATTCATCATGCCTACACCTACCACAAATATGATGCGATTGATTTTCGTCGTGTTTCACCAGAGTATGGAACTATCGACGATCTGAAACGATTAACAGAACGCTTGCATCAAGAAGGTATGTATCTTATTTTAGATGGTGTTTTTAACCATGTTGGAACTCGCTTCGATGCTTTTCAAGCGGCGATAGACCCTCAAAACCCGCTGCACAAACAATATAGCGATTGGTTTTACCCGGACCCTTATTCTCCAAATGGTTATAAAGCTTGGGAAGGAGTGACGAATTTACCAGAACTGAATATTGACAATCCGGCCGTGCAGCGGGCCATTTTTTCGGGAAAAAACTCAGTAGTTGCCTACTATCTCCGCGAAATAGGCATTGATGGCTGGCGACTTGATGTGGCACATGATATTGGACCGAAACTGCTCACGTTGCTCAACAAACAGGCGCATAGATCTAAAAAAGACGCTTGGACTATCGGAGAGATCATGCGTTATCCAGCCGAACCCTGGCGGAATGCACTCGATGGTTCCATTCACTTTACCTTAAGACAGACGATTCGGTTTTTTCTACAGAATCAATTAGACGGTTTTCAAATGCAGAAAATTCTGGCGGATATCACCCAGGAAAGTGCTTATGAGTCGTTGTTAAAATCTTGGCTTATATTAGAAAACCACGATACTCCACGTATCTATGATCTATTGAGCACAGAAGAGGTGCGTTTGGCAGAAGTCCTTCAGTTCACCTTAGCTGGTTCTCCACTTATTTATTATGGGCATGAAATTGGCATGAGAGGTGCGGAGGACCCGGTAAATCGAGCGCCTATGGATTGGAGTTTAGTCTCTACCGACAATCCTCATTTGGCTGCCATACGCAAACTGATTGACATTAGAAAAACGTTGCCAGCGTTGCGATATGGAAATATGAAGGTACTGCCAACACAGCAAAAACTCTTGGCTTTCATGAGGTTCACCCATCGTGCCAATCAGCTGGTTGTGGTTTTAGTGAATCCTACAACCGAAACCCTAAATGATCACATTTTACTCAGTGATCCCTATTTTCCGACTTGGAGGAATCTGGTGGATAAACTGGGTAGTGAATATCATGTTCAGGTCGTTGATGGCTTTATCGAGGCTAAAAACATTCCGCCAAAATCAGCATTCATTCTGGTTCCAGAGGAGAATGCGATGGAATATTTTCGTCGGGTTGAATAGTCTTTGGTTTTTAGTTATAGCGTTTCCCGATTGAATGAAGTACAAAATCCATTATGTGTTAGGGATTATTGAGAAACCCCGATAGGGGTTGAATAGGCCAAGAGCAAGAGGTGCAACCTGGGGCCAAACCCCGATAGGGGTTGAATGTTAAGAGCCAGTGGTGAAACCTGGGGTTTGTTTCCTCGAACACTGGCTGAGTTTGAAAATGCGCTCAAGACACAAAGCTGAAGCTTTGTATGTTGGCAATGTCAGACTCATGAACTTGATTCAACCTTTCTCAAGCTGACCAATCAGCCGGTGTATTCATTTTTAAACCAAATCAGTTTGTTCAATCGCCATTTTCAATATTTAAGTGCCGCACGTCTTGCACCCCAAGAAAGTTATCCGAAAGACAGCTATTCAGTTGAGAAGGAACGTCAAATTTCCTATGAACTGGGTCAATGCGAACTGATAGCGCATTTTCTTTATTATTATGGTCATTTGGAACCAATTCCGTTTGAAAATTTAAAATATCCCAACAGCCACAATGACTTGTTATCTCAAACCAATGCGTGGTTAACGGAAATCAGTCCCAATGAGAACGTGATTGTTAAAGATAACAAAATCAACTTTGAAATAAAGTACCAACAAACCCAGCCACTTTCTACCAATGAATTCAAAGCCGAAAATGTCGGGTTTGGCATTTCGTATGCGCTACCGATTATTGTCGCGGTGTTAGCGGCGGAAAAAGACAGTATCCGGTTGATTGAAAATCCAGAATCGCATCTGCACCCGCAAGGACAAGCCAAACTGGCAGAATTAATGGCGTTAGCCGCTCAAAATGGGGTTCAAATATTCATAGAAACTCACAGTGAGCATATTATTAATGGTACATTGATTGCCGTCAAAAAATATCCGAGTGAGCAAAGGGGGCTTGCCCGCGACAAACTCCGCATCTATTATTTTGAACGTGACGAAACTCATCATGCCACTCAATCCATAGAAGTTCCGGTATTGGAAGGTGGACGTATCACATATCCACCACGAGGATTTTTTGATCAGTTTAAAAAAGATATTAAAACGTTAATGGGATTTTAACAGATGACGGAAATAAAATGTTTTGTTCTACTGCCAGTACTCACTCGACATGAATCAATCTTTCAAAGTGAATCCTTATATTATTGAAACTAATCCTTTTCCGCCAATATAATCCTTGTAGTTATAAACCGGCAGCTAGTCGAAAGCATCGAAGCCCGGTTGGAAAATAATAACTTATTGATTTATAAATAATAATTGCCCAATTCGGCTGATAATCTTTTTAACTCAAGAGATTGCCGTTTTGAAAAAAACGCCTCTGACACTCAAAATGGTACAAAAATATAGGAATATTACTATAGTATAAAAAATGACTCTTGCTATAGATGTTCGCAAATGAAAAGGTACTTTTGAGAAAATCGTGTGTTATAATAAAAATATTATTCCGAAAATAGGTATAGAAGGCTTATCTCACTAAAAATGCAGAGGGCGAAACAAAATAAGTCTGTCTATTGGGCAGGCCCCTATACAAACTTCGCCGAAAAAATAACAAAATGACAAAAAATAACCCACTTGGTCGTCCTGTTTAACGAGTGGTAAATTTATTAACCTCTTGATTTAGTTAAAAATTTAAACAATAACCACGATTAAAGCAGATGCCGGACTATCAAAAACTTTTTATTATAACGTACAAAAAACTGAAAAGTCTCTTTTCATTTGCGAACATCTATAGTTCTTGATTTTCAAACTATAAGATTTAGGAATCGGTGATTCTAAAACGGGTTTTTGGAATTCGGTTATCCGACTAAAACAAGCGTTAATCAGTTTGGAAATCGTTTCTTGTCCACTCAAGGGAATAAAGATTTCCACTCAAAAAGAATATAAACAAACATGGCCCAGTTTGGCCCGATTGTCATCTCTGGGAAAAAGAGCGTTTATCAACGCTACCTAGATATGACGCGCTTTTTCAGTCATTTTCTCCATTCTTTAATTCTCGTTTTGGAATCACCGAACCCTAATTTTTAGAAATGGTGCGACACGTTTTCCTAGAAACTTGAGTAAAATCAAGCCAATAGGAAGGATTTCTTAGAAATAAGAAATTACAACTATGTTATTTATGGGGTTGAAAGGCTACCCCCATTGTGTTACTCAATGAAGGCATAACTTACCCATTCGGATGCAGAAATATGTTCGGCATTTGGATTAAGCCG
>Ga0233403_10001239_pt1 | contig 12000 bp, 10 predicted proteins | sample Na_oxic_1_MG_FD_179866 | JGI IMG/M metagenome (GOLD analysis project Ga0233403, IMG submission 179866) | Seawater microbial communities from Saanich Inlet, British Columbia, Canada - Na_oxic_1_MG | ecosystem: Environmental > Aquatic > Marine > Inlet | place: Canada: British Columbia | collected...
GCGACATTGAGAGTCTTCCCTTTCTGGAGGCCATCCGGCAGTTCCGGGCTGATATGGGAAAGGAGAACGTGCTTTACATTCACCTGACGCTGGTTCCCTATATCGGGACCGCGGGGGAGGTGAAAACAAAACCCACCCAGCACAGTGTCAAGGAACTCAGAAGCATCGGCATTCAGCCAGACATCCTTCTCTGCCGCACGGACAGATTTTTACCAAAGGAAATTAAGAAAAAAATAGCCCTTTTCTGCGATGTCAGCGAAAATGCGGTGATCACGGCAAAGGATGTGCAGTGCATTTACGAGGTACCGCTGGTGTTTCACAGGGAGGGACTGGATGACAGGATTGTGGAACTGCTCCACATCTGGACCCGTTCCCCCCGGCTTGAGGCATGGGAGGAACTGGTCAGCAATCTGAGCAATCCGGAATTTTCCGTGAGCATTGCCATTGTGGGGAAGTACACAGATCTGACAGAATCCTACAAAAGTCTGAACGAGGCACTGTACCACGGCGGCATTCCCAACAACTGCCGGGTGAGTCTGGAGTTTGTGGATTCGGAAAAGCTCACGGACACGGAGGTCTGCGAAAAGCTTCTTTCCGACGCTGATGGCATTCTGGTTCCGGGCGGATTCGGTTCCCGGGGGTTTGAGGGCAAAATCATAGCGGCAAATTATGCAAGGGAAAACCGTGTGCCGTTTTTCGGGATATGTCTGGGCATGCATGTGGCAGTGGTGGAGTTTGCCCGCAATGCCGCCGGCATGGAAAAGGCCCACAGCTCCGAAATGAAAGCTGACACGCCCTATCCTGTCATTTATCTGATGACAGAATGGTATGATGAAAAAACAGGAACTGTGCAGAGCCGGGACGCGCACTCGGACAAAGGCGGAACCATGCGTCTGGGGGCATATCCCTGTCGTCTCAGGGAAGGATATCTGGCATTCGGGGCATACAAATGCGAGGAAATTTCGGAACGGCATCGCCACAGATATGAATTCAACAACGCGTACAAAGCCCGGCTTGAGGAAAAGGGCTTGCTTGTCAGCGGGGTTTCACCAAACGGGGAATTGGTTGAAATTGTGGAGATCAAAGATCATCCCTGGTTTCTGGGATGCCAGTTTCATCCGGAATTCAAATCACGGCCAATGAGTCCCCATCCTCTGTTTGCATCCTTTGTCCGAGCTTGTCTGGATACAAAGGGGTTAAGGGTTAAGGGTCCTTCAAAGCTCCTGCCGGATTGACAAATCCGGCAGAATGGCGGAAGGTTCGGATTTGCCAATCCGAACCGGGCATAATGTCCTTCAAAGCTCCTGCCTGATTGCCAAATCGGGCAGAAATCGGGCAGAACAGTGGAATGGTTCGGATTTGTCAATCCGAACCGGGCATGTCCGAGCGTGTCTGGAAAATTTGTTTTTTTTTGCAGTCCCAAGTTTCAGCCGATGTAAGGAAAAATACCTGTCAGTGTATTGTTTTTAAAAAGTCTTATTTATGATCAGAATATCCAGGTTTTTAATTCTTTTTTCAATATTTGCCGTGGCGCTCACGGTTTGGAAGGGCTACGGCATGTCCGCAATTGAAATAAAGGAACCTGTGGTTCAGATGACATGCCTGACTGCATTTGTGCTTTTTTTTCTGGACATGCTGCTGTTCCGGGACAAAATTTCACTGTCCCGGGATCCGCCGATCATTTTTGTTGTGCTTTACGCCGCATTGATGACAGCAGCATATTTTCGCACAAATCAGTGCAGTCTTCATTATGAGGCATGGCTGACGCAGTTGTCCGGGATCATCACATTCATGGTGGTGATATGTTGCTTTGACAAAGCCGATGTGGGAACACTTGTCCGATGCTGTGTTGCGGTGGCTGTCATTGCCTCCCTTTATGCTCTTTCACAATATTTTTATATGGATCCCCTGCACAGAAACATTGAAGTGCGTAAGGGCTTGCGGGTGATATCCTTTTTCGGCAACAAAAATTATTTTGCCATTTTTCTGTTGCTGATGATTCCCATGGGAGGCTGGCTTGTGATTGGAGGTGAAAAAAAGAGACACCCTGCCTCTCTCAAAATCGGAGGGCGCTCCGTCATCAGATTTGTCGGAGCAATCTCTGTGGCAGTGATGGTTTTGGCGCTGGCGCTTTCAAACAGCAGGGGGGCTTTTGCAGGCTTTTTTCTCGCTGTTCTGATTTCCGGCCTGATGCTGGGGTGGAAACAAAGGAATTTTTTCGGAAGCAGAAAACATCTGAAAAAACTGGCTGTTTTCTGCACACTGCCAGCGTTGCTGATCGGCGTGGTTCTGCTTTCCCGGGACATTCGGGAAGACTATCTCAAACGGCTCAGACACCGCAGCCATTATATTGATCAGAGGCTGACACTGTATCAGGCCGCGGCTGAGGTTGTCAGCAGGCATCCGCTGCTGGGGGTTGGCCCCGGCAATTTCGGCGTGTCCTATCCGGAAAATGAAAAATACAAAGTGAGCACCCATGCACCCAGTCAGGTTGTGAACCATGTCCATAATGACATTCTTGAGGTCTGGGCAGAGTACGGCCTTTTCACTTTGCTGGCTTATCTGGGAATTTTGTTGTTTTTTGCCCGCAAATGGTTAATAAGATTCAGGGATGCGGGTGAACCCGGAGAACAGACACGGCTGATACTGATATGCTGTTCCCTGACAGGGTATCTGTCTTACAGCCAACTGACCGTGGCCAGCCGCTATGTTTCCTCTGTGTTTTATTTCTGGCTGGTAATGGGCATTGCGTATCTTTATCTGGGGGAGACTTCTGACAAAGCATTTTTTTCCGTTTCCAACAGGCTGAAACTCAACAGAAAAGCAGCTTTTGCTGTTTTTTTTATGGCAGCAATCCTGATTTTTGGCCCAGTTTACAAAAAAATGCTTGCAAACTATTTTACTGATGTGTATACAGGCAGAGCATATGGCTTTGCAATACAGGGAGACCATGACAAGGCTTTGGAATATTTGAACAGGGCCATTGCATCTCAGCCGGACGCGGTTGAAGCCTATTATCAGAGGGGATTTGCTCACTTTGCCAAGAACCGGCTTGACAAAGCCCTTGATGATTACAGGAAGGTGAATGATCTGGTTCCGAATTATGTGAATGTGAATTTCAATCTGGCCTCCTGCTTTTATAAAAAAGGAGACTGGCCGGAAACCATTCGCATGGCCGGGGTGTCCCACAGACTTTTCCCGGATTATCTGCCCCCTGTCATGCTGCTGGCATATGCTCATTATCATATGGGGCAGTTTGAAAAATCGCTTTTTTACTGCGATCTGGTGCTGAAAAGGTATCAAGGCCACAAACCGGCCTTAAATTTAAGGCAAAAATTAGAAAAGAAGTTCAACAAAAAGGAGGAGGATTATGACAGTAATGCGAAGAATTATAACTTTAACCCTGATCGGAATGATGGCGGCTTTCATCTTCCCGGTCTGTGCGAATGCTCAGGTAGATGCGCCCGCCATACCGACCCTTGTGGATGACGGCGCTGTGGTTGACAGCTACGAAACAAAGCCCACCCTGACGTGGACATGTGAGAGCGGGCCCACAAAGTTCAGTGTTGTCATTAACGACGGAGCACCAGTTACCGTGGATGCGGCGGGACTGAGTCAGGACGCGACCACCGAAAAATGGAAGTGGGACAGGACCTGCAAAACAGAAGGTACAGGAGATGATGAGAAAAATATCTGCACGCATGAGTATGTCTCGACAGAACTGCCGGTAGGAACTGTGACTTGGAAAGTGAGTGGTACAAGAGGCGATATCCCAGTATCCGATGATTTAACTTATGAAGCGCCCGAGTCTGGCGAAAGTTCATTTGTCATTTTCGGTCCTGTCCAGCTAACCATAGCCACGGATGTGCCTGATGAGGAATCTATAGTACCCGGAGACCCAGTCAAGGTCACCGTTTCTCTGGACAACCAGACCAACGGTGAGATTCCTCTGACTTCCCTGAAATTTGCCGTTGATTTCAATGACACCGCTTTTACAGCACCGATAGAAACTGATCTTGATTTGCTGTGGGAAGCAGGTGATGACAATATTGCGATGGCGATAGATTCAGGAAAACTTTCTTTTGAGATTACTGGAGAGCTTGGGGTTGGCAAGACATCACCACTTCTTGCAATTCCGTTTATGGTCAAGACTGCAACGCCTGCTGATGATTATACGTTTAAGCTGTCGGATAACGAAGTGATATCTGGCGGTAGCAACGGCATCAATCCTCCGGAGGGTGATACTCTGAATCCCTCTGCCGTAGGCGGGGCAGCGAAGGTCACCGTTGAAGCCGCAGTTGCTCCCGGAGATGTGGACGGCAGTGGTCTTCCTCTGGACCTGGCAGATGCCATTCTGCCTTTGCAGGTGGCCGCGGGAATACCGCCTGTGGTGGAGATAAAGACCAGAGCCGATGTTGACGAAGATGACAAAATCGGTGTTGTCGAAGCTGCCTATGTATTGAGAGAGCTTGCAAAATAAGCCCTTCGGAATTATCATTATCAAAACCTGCGAGGTTTTAGAAACCTCGCAGGTTTTTTTTATTTTGAAAGGTCCCTCAGAATATAAACAACATCCCCGATTCCAAGCTTCCGATCTCCATCCCAATCCCTTTTTTTATCATTTTTATCAAAAGAGAGAGGCATTTCCTTCCCGGTCAGAATTCGTAAAATAAGAATGCAGTCTGCCAAATCTGCTCGTCCGTCTTTGTTTATATCACCGGAAACAATGGAAATCATTTCCACATCAGCCCGGACAGCCTCAGTCTCACCCACAGCCACATCTGATATTGTCTTTGAATCATATCCCTCAGCGGAAAAAAGAAGGCTGTATGTGCCGGGCAGAAGCATCCGGTGATAGTCGCCCACATCTGGGTCTGTGTAAACATTGTGGGCGTTTTCATGGTCATTTTCATGAGCAGGGTCCACAACACTGACAGAGGCATTCAAAGGCACTCCGGTGACACTGTCTCTGACAACCCCCCGGACACCTCTGAGACACCAGGCCATATAGGCCAGCATGGCTTCCTTATTTTCTTCCCAGAGCGTTTCAATCTCCGAATAGGCAGGCCATTTGTTGTCACAGAGTTCTATTGTGACTTCGTTGCATCCCATCCAGACATAATTCCAGTCCTGCATGCCGCCATATACAGGATACCATTTCAGGCCGTTGGTGATGCCGTCCGAAAATTCAGGATTATTGACCATACGGCTGTTCAGGGAAGCATAGCTCATGGCCTGCTGAATGAAAAGTTCCTTATCCGGTGTGAAAGAAACATCTGCCCATTTATCCGGATCAGAATCATAAGGATAATTCACCACTGCCGCGCCTGTATGAAAATTTGCGGAAAGCACGGGGGAATGCTCAAATCCCCAATTCATAACATGCTGAATCTCCGGGGAACGCCCCTCAGTCGTGTTGTTCGGGTCAGAAACCCGATCCGGAAAGCCGCGGTTGAGGTCAGCCCCTTCCGAGTTGTAGCGACTTCCGTTTTCATAACCGTCCGGATTCATCAGCGGCATGATCCAGATTTCAATTTCGTCAAGCAGATGGGTAATCCGGGCATCATTCCCGTATCCCTCAGCCAGAAGACGAATCAGCTTCAGGCACAGTTCCATTCCCACAGTCTCATCACCATGCATGCTTGAGATATATTTGAATTCAGGCTCGTCTTCTTCCGCGTCCACATTGTCGGAAATTTTCATAAACCAGAGTTCCCGGCCCTGAGCAGATTTCCCAATATTGTAAAGCCGGCAGATATCCGGATGCGCTGATTCAATGGCTTGCAGTTCGGATGTCAGCTCCGAATAAGTGTGATATCCCTGCCTCAGACTCGGATTGCGTTTCAGAGGATGGGGAACGGATGAGACCTCATACCCCATTTTTCTGAGTTCCTCAATCTGCTCGGAGCCTATATAAGCTCTGACCGACAACTTTCCCTTTGAAGAGATGCCGGTGGGATGCTTCCGTAACCCTTCGATGTCAATGCCCATATGAATGAGCCGCAACATATTTTTCCTGTCAAGCCCGTCAATCCGAACCTCGGTGAAATTGTTAAAATTGAATTTATCTGCCGCGTGTGATGCAGAAGGAATGAGAAGGTATAAAACCAGAATAATAAAACATAACCTCCGCGGTTCCTGCCAGCTTTTTTGCTTTTCCTTTTGTGAAACCATTTTCATTTTCCTTTGGGCCGGAGTGCAAAAATGGAGCGGAATTTTTGCCCCTGCAATTTTGCAAAAAATAATTTTTGCACTCCGGTGCAGGTTGTTTTTTTAATATCCCAGTTCGTAGTTCCGCCTTCAGGCGGTCTTGCGGGCAAACCGCCATCATGGGGGATTTGGTTCCCGGTTTTCCGATCTGCTGAATTATCTGATAAAAATAACTGCATCCCAGTTCGTAGTTCCGCCTTCAGGCGGTCTTGCGGGCAAACCGCCTGAAGGCGGAACTACGAACTGCTTTATGCCAAAATAACATATCATCCACTTTCCCGCAAGTCCCCATTGATTCAGAAACAAAAAACACCTCCCCTGCTCAGAAAACACCTGTGCCCAAAGGAAATTTCCGGATCGTCGGCAGATCGGATTTCAGAAAAAACCCCCTGCGCTGATTAAAATTGACATTTCAAATGATTATTGATACAGATGTTTCAGAGTTTCGGTTTTTTTAAAAAATCGTCGAACATACAAAAAAATAAGAAGGTTAAGAAAGGAAAGGTGACATCTGATGAATCAGGGTCAGCCCACGGAAATACCCCGTATGACATTTTTTGCCCCACTGGCAATCATGAAGAAAGAAGGCACACCCATTAACACCATCATTGACATCGGAGCCGCGGACGGAACCTTTGCGCTCCAGTGCCTTCAGATTTTCGGGAGAAATATGACACTGTTCAATATTGATGCCCAGCGCGTATATGAACCGAGCCTCAGAAAAATACAGGAAAAGGCGGGCGGCCATTATAAAATCTGCGCGGTTTCCTCCTATAACGGTCAGATGGGATTCAGCGTAGGTGCAAGCCCCTATTGGGGAGGCCCTTCGCAAACCGGCGAATATGTTGAATGCAGAACTTTGGATTCTCTGCTGGAAGAGTTCAAAGCACCTGAACCCTATTTTATCAAAATGGATATCGAAGGCGGAGAATTCAGCGCATTGCAGGGAGCTGTCAATATACTGGAAAAAACAGCGGGACTGGTTCTTGAGACAGATATCTATTATGGCCGGACATCACCCGGAAATCTCTTGGATATTTACTCTTTTCTCGCGGCCAGAAATTTTTCCCTTTTTGATCTGACGAATTTCGGATATCGCAACACAGACCAGGCCCTTCGTCAGATTTATTCCACATTTCTGAATAAAACCTACGAGTTCAGGGATAAGCAGGGCTTCATTGGGGATAAGCAGGAAGAGCATGATCTGACTCAGGCCATGTTTAAAAGGAGAGAGGAGCTGCTTGTGGAAAACGAACGGATTCTGAGTACTTTCTGAAAAGGAATGGTGCGATGTCGGAGTTTACTCATATAGACAAAGAAGGCCGGGTACGGATGGTGGATGTGTCTGCCAAACCGCCTACGTCGAGAATTGCGCTGGCCCGCGGGAAAATTTCCATGAATCCGGAGACTTTTGAAAAAATTCAGAGTCAGGCCGTAAAAAAGGGGAACGTGCTTGAAACAGCCCGGATTGCCGGCATCATGGCGGCCAAGAAGACATGGGAACTGATTCCCATGTGCCATCCCCTGAACATCACCCATGTGCAGGTGGATTTTTTTCCGGATGATGTCTCATGTTCCATTGAAATCCAAGCCTCTGCCCGAATCATCGGCCAGACCGGCGTTGAAATGGAAGCACTGACCGCTGTATCTGTCGCTGCCCTGACCATCTATGATATGTGCAAATCCTATGACAGGGAAATGATCATTTCCGACATATGCCTGCTTGAAAAATCCGGCGGAAAAACCGGGGTTCAGAAAAAAATGAGAAGTGAGAAGTAATCCCCACCCCGAAGGGGTTAAATAAAACAGCCCAGGGTCAGCGCAGCGCCACCCTGGGGAAAAAAAAATTGGGACATAAATTGGAAATTGGAAATTGAGAAACCCCTACCCCGAAGGGGTTAAATAAAACAGCCCAGGGTCAGCGCAGCGCCACCCTGGGAAAAAATTGAAAAATAATTTGAAAAAATAATTTGGAAATTCCTGCATAACAAAAACTCAGGCATTCCATGCCGGGAATAGGGAGTTTTGAATGAAAAAAAGTGTTTTTTTTGTTTTTTTTGTGTTATCTCTGATGGTTTGGGGATGTGCTGTGAAAAAGCCTCTCCCTGAAATTCCGATGATGAAGATAGCGCCTTCGGAGTATCCCGCATTTGCGGATGACATGGCCTATGACGGCTTGAGACACAGTATTCAGCAGAGCCTTGAATATCTCATGAATGCTCCCGCGGACAGGCGATTCAAATTCGGAGAAGATGTTTTTGACACGGCGCATATAATCCGCTCGCTGGAGCACTTTCTGAATTTCATAGACACAAGGCCCTCGGGCCGGGAACTGAGAGAATTCATTGCATCGGATTATCTGGTTTACAAATCCGCTGGTGCAGGTGAGAGCGGACAGATGCTTTTTACGGGATACTATGAGCCGCTGATATACGGAAGCCTCAGGAAAGGCGGGGAATACAGATTTCCGGTCTATGCCCGCCCTGACGACCTGATAAGCATTGATCTTTCCCTGTTCTCGTCTGCATTTGAGGGGAAAAAAATCACGGGCAGAATTTCGGATAAGGATTTTGTTCCCTATCACGACCGCAGGGAAATTGAGGAGGAGCATGCCCTTGAAGGCAAAGCAGAGGCGCTGGCATGGGTCAATGACCGGACGGACCTCTTTTTTCTTCAGATTCAGGGTTCCGGGAAAATCGCTCTGGATAACGGAGATATTATAAATATCCATTATCACAGCCAGAACGGGCAACCTTATCGGAGCATTGGAAAACTGCTCATCAATGAGGGAAAGGTTGCCAGAGAAGAAATGTCCATGCAGAAAATCCGGGAGTATCTTGATAAACATCCTCAGGAAATTAAAGATATTCTGAACTATAATCCCAGTTATGTCTTTTTCAGCATTGTGGAAGACGGCCCCTTTGGTGCGTTGAATGTGAAACTCACTCCGGGGCGTTCCATTGCCGTGGACAGAAGGATATTTCCCCTGACCGCGTTGAGCTTTATCGAAACCCGGAAACCACTGGTTGACGGTTCCGGAAAGATTCTTCGCTGGACAGACTGTTCCCGCTTTGTGCTGAATCAGGATACGGGCGGAGCCATCAAAGGTCCGGGGCGGGCGGATCTGTTCTGGGGAAATGGCACATATGCAAAAATAGCGGCAGGTCATATGCGGCACGGGGGGAATCTGTATCTTCTTGTGCTGAGGCCATGAAGTGGGAAATGTGAAGTGTGAAGTGTGAAATGTGAAGTGAGAAGTGTACGAGGTGCGGAAGTTAAGCGAAGCGGTTTTTCGCCTGAACAACATAGCAGGCTATGAACTCCGGGACAGGCATCCGGAGTGCGGAAGTTAAGCGAAGCGGTCTTTCGCAATCAGACAAAAAAATATAACTTTGATGGGAGGTAAATATATGGCAGGTCTTAATAAAATAACTCTGATCGGCAATCTCGGCAGAGACCCGGAAATGCGTTATACACCGGATGGATTGGCAGTTGCCAATTTCAGCATAGCAGTAACCGAAAAAGTCAAAGGGGAAGATCATACAACATGGTTTCGTATTTCTGCTTTCGGCAGAACAGGCGAAATTGCAGCGGAATATCTCTCAAAAGGAAAACAGGTCTATATTGAGGGCAGGCTCCGAACAAGTGAATGGACAGACCGGGAAGGAAGAAACAGATTTTCTCTGGAAGTTGTTGCCAATCAATTGGTTCTGCTGGGATCAAAAGGAGATTCTTACAATAACTCCGGGGCATCTTCTAGTTATGAGAGAACCCCGCCGTCTTCAGGTTACGACTCACCGGCACCGGTTGCCGCAAGACCGAAAGCCTCTTCTCCGGTCACACCGGACGAGCCGCCTTCGGGAGAACCGGGCGGGGTGCCGGAAGAGGACATTCCCTTCTGATAATGAATTTTGGGATTACACGGACTTGGGTATCCCGTGTAATTCCTTATTCACCAGATAACGATTTGTTGTCAGAACTGATTTGCAGATCATAAGGAGTGCAAGATTTCCCCGCACTGTGCAAGGGGAACCTTGCGACTCCGGTTCATAATTTTTTATCTGTGAAAAACCATGATCAGGCCTTGTTGTTGTTTTCCCCTTCGATCTGCTTTTCCCCTTCCAGCTTTTTTTCGGCATCCGAGGTGGCACTTTTAAAATTTCTGATGGCCTTACCCATTCCCGCACCGATTTCAGGCAGCTTTCCCGCTCCGAAAATAATCAGCACAATAACCAGAATAATAATCAGTTCCGGCATTCCGATTCCAAACATATGAATCCTCCTGTTGACATTGTTCTCCTGACATTGTGTTGGCTCAGATGAAACAATGCACGATTAATAATCAGCAAACAGACTCATATGCCACATTTTTTATCTTTTTATCAAGAGAATTATCAAGAAAAAGCTTGATTATTGCACGCAGTCTTTTGTATCATTCTTATAATTTGAAACTTTTGCAAAAAGAAAGGAGCTTGGATATGGTGGAAAACTTTCAGGCAAACGCCCTGCCATTGCTTATCGGGAGCCTGCCCATGGGAAACCATGAGGATGCAGTCAGACTTGTGCTGAACCACACCCCTGAAATTCCGCTGTGGGTTCAACTGCCGGTTTACAGGGAGGAAGGAATGATTTTTCAGTTCATGCCGGGTCTGCCCGGCCTGAACATCCAAACTGACAAAGCCTTCATCAACACCGCAAGAAACACATTTGATGATGAGATGCTCAGGTTTTATGAGGATTACATAGCGGATACCGAGGGAAAAGCAGAACCGGATGATTCCCGGTTTGCACTTAAAGCAGACACTGCCAGGGGTTTTTTCACGCTGGCCGCACATCTGAAAACCCTCCCATCCCCTCCCATTGCCGTCAAAGCACAGATCACCGGCCCCATCACCTTCTGCACTGCCGTCAAAAATCAGACCGGGAGAGCCATTTATTATGACGAGCAGATGAGAGATGTCGCGGTAAAGCTTCTGGCCCGGAAGGCCGCATGGCAGGTCAGGCAGTTGTCAAAACTGGGGTGTCCCGTGATTATTTTTTTTGACGAGCCGGCACTGGCCGGATTCGGCTCATCCGAATTTATCAGCATGTCACGGGAAGAGGTGTCAGCCTGTTTTGAGGAAGTGCTTGAGGCCGCCCGTTCCGAAGGGGGCATCACAGGCATTCATGTTTGTGCAAATTCTGACTGGTCACTGATATTGGATTCTTCCGCAGATGTTGTCAGTTTTGACGCATATTCATATTTTGACAAATTCATGCTGTACCCGGATCATGTCAGAAAATTCATGGAAAAGGGGAAAATTATCGCATGGGGAATTGTTCCCACCGGAAATATCGAAGATATTGAAAAGGAAACCGCCGAATCACTGATTGAACAATGGAAAGAGCAAGCCGGGCAGCTTGAATCCCTGGGCATTGACATGCCCGTCATCATGGCGCATTCCCTGATCACTCCGAGCTGCGGAACCGGTTCTCTGAGTCTTGAACATGCCACCCGCGTGATTGAACTGACAAAAGCGGTTTCGGAAGGATTAAGGAAAAACCTTCGTTAATGGGGTATTTATAAGTTGGGGGAATCCGATCCGGACAATGAATTGCCGGGTTGCTTTCACAAGACAATGAAAAAATGATTCCACCAACTTGTAAATGCGTCAATAAACTTGGGCGAAATCCCCTCTGAGGAGTGAGCGAAGCGAACGCAATTTTTGCTCTGCCGGGGTCTCAAGGCACGGGCTTCTTCAGATGATATTCAGCCACAGGGAAAAGGTCAGTGCTGACATTATGGTGCTG
>Ga0233403_10001240_pt1 | contig 11995 bp, 9 predicted proteins | sample Na_oxic_1_MG_FD_179866 | JGI IMG/M metagenome (GOLD analysis project Ga0233403, IMG submission 179866) | Seawater microbial communities from Saanich Inlet, British Columbia, Canada - Na_oxic_1_MG | ecosystem: Environmental > Aquatic > Marine > Inlet | place: Canada: British Columbia | collected...
CCGAATCTGAATTTATATCAGTCATAATTTTTGTTTATATTTATATATAATTATTGGTCAGCATAATGTCAAATCAAATCGTTATAATGTCTAATATTTTGGCTTTCTTGTCTTTTGCCATACCGCCAAAATATTGCTCCATGTCATTTTCATCTTTGATGGCAAACTTGTCCGTCACAAAACGGCCAACGCTAGTTATTCGCTGTTGCCCGTCTAAAACTTCCAGATTGTTTTCAGGAATCCTATTGAAATAAATCAAGCCGATTGGGTACCCTTTGAGTATTGATTCAATGACGGCCATTTCTTTCTTGCCGTTATCTGAAGCATAGATGTAGTTACGCTGATATTCCGGCTGAATAGTGAGTTTGCCAGACAAACCGAAGAGCCCTTTGCCCTCAAGTTCGTTATAGACGAACCCATGGCAAATATCTTTGACAGTGATGTCGGTTTTTAAGATGGTTTTCATATTATTTGTTCTCGTGTTTAATAAAGATTCTTTTATACGCCATCTTTGCAATGTTATTTGCATAGTAACCAGCTGTTGGATTACCTTCCTTATATGCTCCCGTGCCGCCAGCTTTATAATAATCATCAACGAAGTCTTTTGTTAAACCTGGTGTTTTCTTGAATTTATCATCAACAAGACCATTATCACTTGTTCCTAAAATTCTAAACTGCTCAGGGTTATATTTATCAAGAAAACTAATCGGCACGCCCATAACTCCGTCATAGTCGCTTGGAATGGCGTCAGTAAACGGAACCTCTATGGCATCGTAATTGTCGTATTCGTCATACTTCGTTTTGCCTTTGATGTTCTTGTGTTTGCTGTATTTCAAATTTTCTCTCATTGTCATAAGCGGCAATGGCTGATGACGACGCCCGTGGTCGAGGTTCGTAAGCCAAATTGATGGCGACCGTAAATATACGACCCCGTCCACGGTTCGTGTTGCGGTCTTTGGCTTATTCGCAGGATCGACTTTTTCGGGCGAAATAAATAGAATATCCTTGTTGAAGCTGGTGGTGCCAACCCACATCCTGTTTGATTTTATTAGCGGAAATATTTCCTTATAAGTAATGGCATTTTTGTTGCCGATAATGACGAACTGTTTGTTGTAATCAAAAAGTTGTTTAACATATGCACGAAACAGGCTAAATGGTGGATTGGTTATCACTATATCTGATTGTTTCAGCATATCTATACATTCATCGCTACGGAAATCTCCGTCACCTTCTAACGGTGTCCACTCGTTCTGTTTGTTTGCCTTTAACTGCTTGGCAACATCCTTTAGGTTGAACTCGCCGTCGCCGTCCATGTCGTGTGCTTCATTGATAATGAACTTATTGGCTGTTACCTTTGGACGACCTTTTGACTTTCGGAGAGACTTGTCATCGCCAAATAATTCCAGCTGTGTGTTGGCTATGGGCGAAGGCTTGTAGCTGGTGGTGATCAGATGTTTCAATCCAATCTTGTTGAAATTTAGCACGAAATAGCGAAAGAAATTGCTCTCATACGGATCGTCGCAGTTGCAATACACCACCTTGTCGCGGAAAACATCGGGGTTGTATTCCAGGTACGCTTCAATCTCTTTCTGAATATCGCCGAACTGGGTATAAAACTCGTCATTTTTTGCCCTTTTGGCGCTCGTAAGATTCTTGTTTGCCATTTTGTTTCCTGTTAGATCGTTTCTATTCTCTTGCCCCAACGATTGAAATAAGCTGCGGAGCGGATTAACGGAGAACTTCGTAAAAGATCAATCATTGAACGGAACCAGTGCCCAAAGTAGCCCACACCCAAAAAAATTGCAAATTTGTTTTACACCCGATTATTGCTCATTCTGCCTTGATGAAAATTTCTTAACCGATATTCAATTTTTGAATGTGATTGGCAAAATGTGAGATGGAAGTTAAAAACCTTAATCGTTCGGCACCGATAAAACGACCTTCAAACTCACGTCCGCCGTTCATGTTCTTAAAATTCCAATCATTTAACATCCTGATTGCCGCCTCGTGATTTTTTGTCAGGGTTATCTGGCAGTCCAGCATTTTATCTGCAAAAGCCGATTGGTCAATCTGCTCATCCTGCACAACTCTGCCATAATCAATTTCAACAATCCGATTGATCAGATTAATGATTTCATCAACCCTGTGACTGCTGAGCAGCATTGTCGTTTTTTCCATGGACTGTATCAGTTGCAGAAGAAAAGCCTGTCTTCCCTGCGGATCCAGATTGGCGGCCGGCTCATCCATTATGAGTATATCCGGCTGTCTGCCCAGGGCCAGGGCGATCAGTAATTTCTGTTTCATTCCCCCGCTGAGTTTCTGGAACGGCTTTTTCACATTTTCCCCAATGTCAAGCCCCAGTTCCGCGGCTTTTTGGTAAATGGCATCCATGCCTGATTTCCGGGAGATACTGGCTGAAAACTTCACCAGTTCCCCGACATTCATCTGAATCGGAGGTGGAAGTTGCGGGACATATCCGATTCTGTCCAGAATTTCCACCCTGTGGCGACGAGGACTTTTATCGAAAACAGTCAGTTCCCCGTTAAAAAGATACTGACCCAGAATAATGCGGATCAATGTTGTTTTTCCGGCGCCGTTTGGTCCGATCAGAGCAATGCGGTCACGTTTTTTTATTGTTAAACTGATGTTGTCAAGAACCGGAGTTTTGCCGAATTTTTTGGTCAGATTTTTTATTTTTATCATTGTCTCAGGAAGTACCTGTTGTAATTGTCCTTTTTTTCCAGTTCTTCTTCTTCCCCCTCCTCCTCTTCTTCCTCATCGTCCTCGTCGTCGCCCGAAGCGAATCTGGCCGGCATCTCATCTTCTTCATCGTCCTCTTCAATTTCGATTGCCGGAGGATCATAACTGAGATTTGCCTCTGAGAACAGGACAGGGGCGTTTGGAGAAAAAACCGGTTTCCGGTCGGCCATTAATCGCCTGGGTTCGGAGATGGGAGCCAGTTGTGCCAGCAGGTTCATGACACTGACAACCGGCGACCCGTAAAAAAGAAGCATCCAGTCGTTACTCATCCAAAGTGTGTCAAGATAGATATCGTGGTGGTGGACAAAATCTCCGTATCCGTCATTATCCCGATCAAACCCCTCATAGTCACTGTAATAGTTTCCTTCCCAGAGGTTTCCGGAGGCAACGCCGTTGCCGCGGACTCTCACGGTTTCCAGATTGTCAATAAATGCGTTGCCCTTTAAAATGTTGCGGGAAAGCGTCGAATTGAAATCAGCGCCGACTATGTTGTAAGCGACTGTGTTTGCTTTTAAAAAATTGTACCTGTCCGGCTGGAACGGAGAAAGGTCAAAGTAGAACCCGGCCGTGCAATAGACGACCTTGTTGTTTTGAATCGTCACATTGTCAACCTCCTTCAGACCGATCCCGACACCGGTGCCTCCCAGGGAGTATCTGACCTCATTGTGTTCGACAATGCCGTCCCTGCTGTACATCAGAAAAATTCCCACTGTGTTATGGTGATAGGTGTTTCTTCTCACTGTGTTGCCGCCGGAGTACATGAAATGCAGCGAGTAACGATTGTTCCAACCCTCATTTTCCTCTATGATATTATCGTTGGAGTACCAGATGACCATGTCTCTTGAATCGTGGATTCTGTTTTTGCGAAAGGTGTTATGGTGACTGGCCCAGCCGCGAATACCGTCGCCTCTCAGTCCGAGAGAGATATTTTTTGAGGAAATCTCATTGCCGATGATTTTGTTCTCATGGCTCTCCTGAAGGTCAATCCCGAACAGGCAGTTATCAATTTTGTTGCCGAGTATCTGATTTCGGGAAGAACGGATCAGGATACCGGCATCCAGCCGATCATGGCTGTCACCTGAGTTGGTGATGATCATGTTCTTAACCACAACACCGTCGGCTTTGAGTAGCAGGACTGATCCTTTTCCCTGGCCGTCAATTGTAACCTGACCTTTGCCATCCAGAATCACTGCTTTTTCTATGGTAACCGGGCCCGTATATATGCCAGGCTCGAGCCGGACTGCCTCATCTTTCAGCGTCTGTTCAATCAGCGTCTGAAGTGAGGCTGTCGGCCCGGCCGCTGCCTGAGAGGCAGCAATATATATCATCAAAAAAAAGAGAGTTGGAATTGCTTTCAAAATATTGTTGCCTTAATTTGCTGAATCCGCATCTCTGAGGGCTTTCCGTCGGATCAGAACTGACAATGTGAGCAGAACAAAGACCCCCAGCAGAAAATAGAAGCCGACAGCGGGGTAGGAATGGGTCGTGAACTGGGCAACTTTCCCGTCTCCGAAGACCGTGGGCATAAAGGGCTTTATCTTAAATGCTCCCCAGGGTTGCAGATTGTGTCCGAACCAGTACAGCCACTTACTGTAAAAAGCCAGGTAGAACCAGGGTAAAATGGCGGGGATTATCCCGAGCAGCCACCATCCGGGTCCTTTGTAAAACAGATAGGCGATCAGCATGACAAAAAAGATGAGATAAACAAAAGGTATGATCTGACGGAGAGTTATGGCCCCGACTTCCATGGGATGCATGCCGATATAATGGTTTATAGTGTTCATTTCATTTACTTTGCCGCTCCAATCAGTTAAATTGAAAAAAACAGGTATTCCATCTGGGAAAGCAGCTTTCGGATACTGGGGAGCTTCCAGGGACACCCTCCAGATCGGCATGGTTTTATATCCGATCAGATATGCATAAAAACCGGTGGGATGATATTCCCATATCTTTTCTCCCATCAGGAGCTTCAAAGATTCAAGAGGAGGTCCGTAGTATTCAGTGCCCTCCGGTATCAGAAAAGCGAACGGTTGAAAAGACTCGTTTATCTCAATTTCGTCCTCTTCATCCATTGCCACCGGATCACGGTATTCGAACAGCGGCTTGAGTGTGTAAGTTCCAAGCAACAACACTATCGCAAGCAATGCCATAATATTGCTGAGCATCAACCTTTTTTTGATACCGTCATTCATTTTTTTTCCTTAAATTATTTAAGCCCACTTTGGTATGTTGGATTGTAGCTTATTGATATTATTCATTTTGGCTGTTTTATGACTTGAAGAGCTTATTTGCAACAAAATCAACAGGTAAACAACTTTTCCGTCCCCATAAAGCAATTTGCAAAATTGCCTTACATCATCGGGGCGGAAAAGCAATTTGCAAGATTGCCTTGCATCATCGGGGCCAGAAAGCAACTTATGAACTGTGATGTGACCGAATAACTTCCCCCGCTTCTGTCGGATTGCCAAATCCGGCAGGTGGCTCGGATTTGGCAATCCGAGCCGAGCATACCGGGATATTAGTGCTTCATAACGAGAACAGGGTTTGTCATTTCAAATGCGCTGGCATATCATCGTCCTCCTCTTTTTCGCCATCAAGATCCCAGCCCTCTTCATCCTCTCCGCCAACTTCCCCCCAATCTCCCTCTTGCATTTTGAAGCGACTGGCATAATCAACCACGCTCTTCATATCAAGAAATGAAAACTCTTTGATCTGTTTGACCATATCGGGATTGGCATTTCTCCTTTTTCCTATCTGAATCCAACTGAACTGCCTGACCAGATAGAGATAGGTCTGGCCAGCTAATACCGGGAAATATGCTGCTTCCGTTGTCGGCTTATCTTCAACCGGCTGGCCCTCTATGACCGGCATGGTTTCTTTATAGTTGCCCTGACCACGATCGCGATGGCACTTGACACAATTTTTCTCGTACAGTTTTTTGCCTAAGTCCAAGTCAGTTACCCAATTAGCGTCTTCAAGTATCACGGCCTCATGTTTTTTCAATTCCCCGGCGCCGATGATATTTTTCAACGCCTCAAGAAACTCCTTTTTGCTTTTAAATTCCTTTTCCTCAATGGTTTTAAGTTTCTTGAAATTTTCATTTCCCACTTCTTGCTGAATCTTGTCAAGGGATATGGGCCACACCTCTTTCCGCAGGTTGGATAAAATCCAGGATGGGCCGCCCGGTCCCACTCTGGGATCCGGATTCATTTTCCTGGTTTGAATATAGGTGCAAACATCAGCGATATCCTGGGAACCTTCTATTTGCATGGCAAAAGGATACATGGTCGGATTGTCACGGTTTTTTGCCCTGATATCGGAAATTTGCTTGATTAAGACAGTGTTGTGTTGACCCGCCAGTTGCGGAAAAACTCCGAGCGGGTCCCCCCAGCCTGTGGGGAAATGGCAGGCAGCGCAGACCGTATAAATTTCTTCACCTTCCTCAACATCTCCTTCAAGCTTCAAGGCTTCCAAAGCTTCTCCGGCAGTGGCGCGCCACTTACCACCGGGAGGAGGCTTGGCAAGAGCGGCGGCTTTGGCGGCGGCCGCCTTTCTCATCTCTTCGGCACTCATGGGTTTATCACCCTGGGCCGCGCAAATTGAGGGGACAATCAGAGAAAGTGTCAAAAGCACCATGATTAAGGTTTTGCAGGATTTCACCATAATATTTTTTTCCAATATTTTACCTCCTTGTTCTTGTTTTAACATTACTCAACATCAGACAAATATTCGGCAATGCTCATAAAGTCATCATCTGTAATGTTATTGTTATCAATGTAAGGCATTATGCCTCTCATGGCCTCTGAGTTGCCGTTGGTTCTTTTACCTTGGAGTATGTCCCTCATCTGATAGTACAGGTACAAGCGTTTGTTGCCGGCATGCCTGGGATAATCTTCAAATCCGGGGACCAAATCTCCCTTGTGGTAATAGATCCTTCCGCCAATGCCAATTATGATATCTTTGTGCTTATCGGTATCAGTTTTTCCTATAAGCTCTTCAATGGCCTGAATGAATTTCCCTTTATCACTGAATTTTTTCTTGTACAGGGGTTTTAATTCCTTGACTGTGGCAACAGGAATTCCTTTCTCTACCATCTGCCGGAACATTTTTTTCTTTTTCAGGTAATATTTTTCCTTTGTTTCGGTGCGTACCATGCCTTTTCCCTCGGGACCGTGACATGTGTTGCAGGTCAGTTTTTCGAACAACAGAGCCCCGTCGGCCGCGAAAACAGCGGATGCCGGCAAAAATCCTTCGAAAAATAAAAGAACTGCCGCTGAAAGAAGAAATGTTTTCATGACTCACCTCGTTTTGAATATCTTAAAAATGGATACTTGATGCTGGATACTTGATATCGTATATTTGATCGGAGCATCAAGCATCAAGCATCAAGCATCAAACATCAAACATCAAACATCAAACATCAAACATCAAACCCTCTTATTCACCATCCACGATTTTTTTGGCAAAAATCCCTCGGCTGGCGCATTTGACCAGATATTGCCATGCCATTTCCTCGTTGAGGAAGGCATTTTCCCAATCGCCTTTCTCAGCAGCTTTTTTAGCTTTTTCGCGATATGGAAAATGAAGTTTGAACTGTTCCACCGCATCCCAGAATTGCAAAGCTGCTTTTTTGTTCAACAGTTCCGGCATTTTGGCATCCTCAATATCATCCTCCTCTTTGTCCCAGTTCTGTTCCATGTATTTCTGCACTCCCACCGCAGATTCCACAGGTTTGTCAGGATTGCAGATTTTGGTGGAGGCGGGGACAAGTTTCGGACACACATAGTTTATCACGCCGGCAATAGTTCCAATGGTGTCGTTGTTCTGTTTCACTTTTGCCTGATAATTCAGCTTGTAATTCTCCTCGGCAGTTACGTTCCCGGCCAAGCACAGGAATGCAATCAGCGTAAAAAGAGAAAAGGCCAGTTTCATAATGTTTGTTTTCATGAGTCATCTCCTTATTTTTAGTCGGTCAACTGCAATACATATCGTGGGCATCCTTCATAAAAGCTAAACACCTTTCTGCCTTGCAGAACGATTTTGCAGGCTGTTCAAAATGATTTGCAAAATCGTTCTACGGCAAGCAGAACGATTTTGCAGGTTGTGAATGATTTGCAAAATCGGGCAAGGTGTAAAACCAGAATACCATACCAAACCCCGGATTGGGATTTACGGTTTGACAAGCAGATATCCCATCATTTCCAAATGCAGGGCAGAACAAAATTCAGTACAGTAGAACGGGAAAACCCCCTCCATGTCTGCTTTGAACTTGAAGGTGTTGGTTTCACCCGGTTCCAGACTGCCGTGGATATTATAAAGGTCAACGCTGAACCCATGAGTCTCGTCTTGCGCTCTTTCCAAGTTGGTGATGTGCCATGTGATTTCATCACCGACGTTCACTTCTATGATTTCAGGACTGTAATGGCTCCTGATCAGGGTTGAACGAATCGTAACCTTGTTTCCTTCCTTGGTCACTCCCTCCTTGCCTGGCTTCACACGGTGCTTAAACCATTTTTGCTTGAAGCGTTTGATCGGTTTCAATTTGTCGGCCTTGATCATGACCGCGTAATGGGGTTCACCCAGGGGAAACGGCATATCATAAAGCATCTGCATGGGCTGACCCGCTGTAATGTCAATCAGCTGATGGTTCTGAGGATGCAGCGGCCCTACTGGAAGAAATCTGTCAATTGACAGTTTGTTGAGAGAAATCAGATATTTGCCATCAGGTGAAACAGTGTCGCCCTCGGCTGAGACCAAATGCCCAACATTATAATGGATGGATATCTTTTCGAGCAGTTTCAAATTCAGATAGTCCCATCTGGCGATAGCCGAATCCACAAACAAAGATGTATAGGCAATTCCTTTTTCCTTGTCATACTGAGTATGCAGCGGTCCCAGACCCAGTTCCACCTGTCCGTGCAATGAGTCTTTCATGCTGAGAATAGGAATATTGTACGGGTCTTTGCCGTCATACGTCTTGCTTTCTACCAGTTTCATCATCTTTTTGAAATCATACACGGATACATGCGTATCCAGTTTTCCGGAAACCGTCAGATACTGTCCCGAAGGATCAATCATAACCCCGTGAGGACTTTTGGGTTCCGGGATCAGGAACAGTGCATTGTTGGCGACCATGGTCTCCATTGAGATCACAGGATGATCGTTGAACTTGGTGAATTTCCCCTGCTTGAAAAGCTCGATAGCGGTTTTCAGATTGATCATGTGCAGGTAGTCGGTGTCTTTTGATGACATTCCGGCTTCATGCGGCAATCTGTCTCTCAATTTGGTGTTGCCCGGCCCGAATCCCCCCACATACCGTTCTGAATTGAAGGAATTGGTGAAGACCCAGCCCTCACTGACTTTTTTGCCGGCATCTGACAGATCCTGGCAGTAAGGAGGCAATTCCACGGAAAAAGAGTTCTCCGCAATTATTTTCCCTTTTTCCCTGTTGAATTTCCAGAAGGTCATGGCGCCGCGATATTTTTCATTGTATTCATCCAGCGGCACATAGTCATTGGAAAACGGAGCGGGATACTGGGTGGCCTCCAGAATATACTCGGTATTGGGGGTCACAAATGTCGAACCATGCTCCGACTTCATAATCGGATTGGGCACAATCTGAATTGTGCTGAAAGTCTTGAGGTCTATAACCGCCACACGCGGGTTTGCCTTATCGTTGATAAAGAGGTACTTGCCGTCGTATTCACCATTGGTTTCGGACAGTGCCGGATGATGCGTGTCCCCCCAGGTTATTTTCCGCCCTCTCATGCGGCCCTGGTCGAGGATTGCCATGCTTTCAACATCTCCGTAGCCATATCCCTGCCACGGTTCCGGACTGAAAACAGCGATGTATTTCAGAAGTTTCATGGAGGGAACCCCATAAGCAATCACATGTCCGGATTGCCCCCCGGAAGAGAACACATAATATTCATCCATTTTCCCGGTAGGGGTGTAAGTTTTGGCCGCGGCCAGCATGTCCGCCTGGGAAAGCCCTCTTTCCTTCATGATCTGTTCCAGAGACTGTGCATTTACAACTGCACACAATCCCAAAACGATCATGCTGACAAGAACAAGCTGAAACAATTTGTTTGCCATCTGATTCTCCTTTCTTTAAAAAAATTAAATAAATAAGATGCCTGATGCTTGAAACAGTCTTATCAAATATCAGGTATCAGGTTTCAGGTTTCCACACTCTTTTTCCCCGTTCCAATGTTCCAATGAAAAAAATTAATTTACCTTCCAGACATGCACAACAGCGGCATTATCTCCCTGGTAACCGCCCAGACCTCTTTCGATAACAAATAATCGTTTTGTTGCATCATCATAGGCCATGCCGCCGACATCACCGCAAACATTGTCACCGGTGAGGAAAAAATCTGTGGGTTTCCAGATATCATAAGGGATAATATCCCAGGGAGAGATGCTGCCCTGGGCGGCGCTTGCCAATTTTGCGGTGTCATAAAAAATGATCTGCCGCTGGTAGGGGCCGCAATGATAGCCCCTGTCTTCGTTGCAGTACCTGACACATTCGGCGGGGGCCGGAGAAACGTGACATTCCGGGTCGGTGCCGGTTTCATCGCAGTAATAGCAGTTGGTGGCTCCCTTGTGACCCAGCAGTACAATGGCGTTTTTATCTCTTGTGCCGATAAAACTGCCTCCGCTCCATGAATCGCACATGGAAAAGCCGGGATAGTCGCAGTCAGCAGGAGTGCTGCCGGCACCTATATCCGGGCCGGCGCACCCGGGGTACTTTACCCGGTAGTAGAGCATGGGCAGCGCGTCAATCTCTTCGGATTCCGGAGGGTTGTCAGATGTAAGCGGTCTGAATGCAAAAAGAGTGGGGCCCTGGGAACCTCCCATGGTTGTAAGTTCCGGACTGTCTCCGGCAGGGGTGCCCCTGGATCGTCCGGTCACAAGGGTTCTGCCTCCAAGGTGTTGATCAGCATACCATGTTGGAACCATGAAAAGAAAATCTCCCATTTTTCGACCATGATAGAGAGGGTCAGCCTTGGGTCCCACATGAAAAACTCCCTTGGCATCTGATCCGTCAAGGTCTGAAAACCAGATCGTGGGAAAACTGTCATTCGCAAAGTCGCCTTCAGGATACCATTCATTAAGTGATCCATAAATTTTGTCGGTGGCCTGTGAACCCTGTCTGGTCACATACTGAATCCCTGTTACAAAGGCGTGGGCCGGATGAACCGTCTGAACGAGACCATCGTCGAAAGTGGCAGGCTGAGTAAGGAAAGAAGCCTCGGGCAATGCTGTCCACTCGGTTGCTTTGACCGGATCGGGAATGGCGACTTCGGCAAAATAGGCGGCACAATTACTCAATCCTTCATAGCAGGCAGTTCCGTCGGGAGTGCGCAGTGCCTCTGAAGTGGTGATCAGCAGGGAACCGGAACCACTTGCCCCGCCCGGGTAGTAGGACATCCCTCTGGCACCCCAGTTAAAGTCATCAGGCAGCCGGAATGCGCCAAGGTATTGAAAATCTTCGGGTTGGACCAGATCACCGCTTCCCCCGGTCAGGCCGGCGGCGGTTTGCAACGCATAAATGGCTTCGGCCAGTCCGATCCGGTTGTCCTGATTGATGTCAGCCGCACGAACCACACCGGATGGGGAATTCCCTGCGCATATCTGAATAGCCAGAATGGCATCAGCAAGATTTACGAGGCTGTCCGGGCTGCCGTCGATATTGCCGGGCACAACTGTGCCTGTGTCACTATCCGTTCCGTCGCAATCTTCATCAATATCATTACCTGCAATTTCCGAAGCACCGGGATGAATCAACGAATCTGAATCATTGCAGTCGGTATTGTCAGTCACATATCCGGAGGGTTGGGATTCTGACTGAATCGAGATGTTGGTGTCTCCGTAACCGTCACTGTCCTGGTCCCTGTGGTAAGTGTTCAAAGCCGGCTGATCTGATCCGTCGCAATCTTCATCAATATCATTACCTGCAATTTCCGAAGCACCGGGATGAATCGACGAATCTGAATCATTGCAGTCAGTATTGTCAGTCACATATCCGGAGGGTTGGGATTCTGATTGAACTGAGATGTTGGTGTCTCCGTAACCGTCACTGTCCTGGTCTCTGTGGTAAGTGTTCAAAGCCGGCTGATCTGGTCCGGTTATTGCCTGATACCAAATCTGGGCAATGGCATCATACCCCGCTCCATTTGGATGATTGCCGTCATCGCTTAAGGTGGTGCTGTTCTCAAAAATTGTTGTATTG
>Ga0233403_10001241_pt1 | contig 11991 bp, 8 predicted proteins | sample Na_oxic_1_MG_FD_179866 | JGI IMG/M metagenome (GOLD analysis project Ga0233403, IMG submission 179866) | Seawater microbial communities from Saanich Inlet, British Columbia, Canada - Na_oxic_1_MG | ecosystem: Environmental > Aquatic > Marine > Inlet | place: Canada: British Columbia | collected...
ATGATTAATTCAATGGTGGGCTACAGAAGATATGCCGGTAAAAATTCGACGCTCTCCTTTTGTAAATAAACGGATTGATTAACCACACGTTTACTCATAATGGTTAATTTTCTGGTTCCCACGCGCCGGCGCTCATCGTTATACATAAGTCCCAAGCAACAAATGTAGGGTGGGTAGAGCGATAGCGAAACCCACCATTTTGAAGGTTCGGTGGGTTTCCACTTCGTTCCTACCCACCCTACGAAAAACCATTTAAAATCAAATACTTAAATACTTATGTATAACGATGAGCGCGCCGGCGTGGGAACCCAGTCAGGACGCGCTAGCGTCCCGTCGAAGGTCGCGACGCTGGCGCGTCGCTCATGCATTCCCACGCCGGCGCGTGGGAACGAGAAAAAATCAAAATACCCCGTTTCCTTTTTTGAATAAGCAGAATCCTGAGCCAGTAAATGGGCAAGTGTGGTTTTGCCAGTTTGTCGTGTACCCAGCAAAAAAACTAAATCCCGTGATTCAAATTGCGCTAAAATTGGATTGATTAAAACTCTAGGAAACATTTTATCTATTTTATCTCTGGAATTTATCAAGTGGAGTTAGCAAATAACTCTGGAAATTCTAAACCATAAGAATAAAACTAGCAAGTGTCATTTAGGTTTTATGGTATCTTCTCAAGAAGTGTGGGTAAACTTGCCTAAACCTGACAGGTTTTGGAAACCTGTCAGGTTTTTTCCACCGAGTTTAGAGAAGATACAATAAATAGTATTTTTAAAAAAGGTTAAACGAAGCTAAAGCTTTCTTGATGTTCTAATTTTTGGGTGAACTCCGACGGGATGTAGAAATTTACTAAAAATACTATTTTAAAAATAGTATTTCTTTAAGCCTAAACCTTATCTCGCAACCATTCATTCCTTAATAATTTTCTGTATGCTCCCTAAAGAGCGTGCCCAAGGTTGAGTATTTTTCCGTAACGAGGCGGGGAGTTGTGCAAGGGCAGCTTCCGCTTGAGCGCGTGTCGAATAAATACCGTAAACCAGTACATACCAATTTTTATTGCGATAAGTCGTTTTAAACATGGCAACTTCATTGAGGTTATTTTGGGCGATAAACTTTTTTAACGTCAGACGATCATGAACACCCAACACTTGCAAGGTATAGGCATTAGAATTTTGACGGCGTAACCAGTCTTTACCTTTGATTTCGGTTTGACCGATTTGAGTCGGTAGGGTAAAGTCGCTGCGCGGCAACGGTGCCGGTTTTTCTGAGTCACTCACCTCTTCTGACAGGTTGGAATCCTTTGATTCCGTTGCGCTGGCATAATTTGACAAGTCTGTGGGTACCGTTTCAGGAGTCGGCTGTGGAATAGATGCGTGATCATATAATGCTGGTGTTGGTAACCGGGGTGTAGCCGGGAACGATGTTTCAATCGTTTGTGGTAAGGGGGATTTTGGATCTTGGAAATAGATAAACCAGGCAATACCGATTAATATTAACAAGATAGGTATTCCCCAGAGTAATTTTGAATAAGACAATGAGTGCAAATAAACCGGCTCTTGTCGTTGTTCAGCAAATTGTTGCAAAATCTGCTCTGCATAGAGATTAACTTCCCCTGGGATACCTTCAGACTCAGTATAAATTTTTTTGATGACATCACTGGCAAATGGATGAAAATTGCTATATTGGCTACCGTGTAAGCGAAATTGGAGATAGTCACGCACACCCGTTGCTGAAAATGCGGGGATATCAAGCGTATGAGTCATATTTTTTTGTACAATCTCAAATTCTGGTGTCGCAAAAATGCTAGTGATTTGAGGTTCACAAAATAGGACCACGCGCATACGAGTGAGTGGTTTGCCCTGCATTGCTAACTCTATAATAAATTTTAAACTGGCTAAGGGCAACTTATGAGCATCATCGACAAATAACACGGGCAATTGTCCATTATAACGGGTAGCAGCAATATGACTGAGTAAACTTTCTTGCAATACTTGAATCGGTTTGCCATCTTGACGGACATTAAATGCAGCTAAGATGGCTGCTATTAACGCTTCTGGGGACAAAGCTGGCGTACTGACAAGGGTGTACATCCACCAATGCTCATTCTTTTTTTCCGCAATTTTTTTAAGTTGATTTAATAGGGAAGTTTTACCGCACCCGGTTTCCGCCAACACTAATAATAGTTGCTCACTATTTTGTATTAAATGGCGAATCAAGTTAACGCGTTGGCTCAATTCGGGTGTGAGATAATACCGATGGGTAGTTGAACCAAATGGATCATCGGTACGTGAGGGAGATATTTTAAAATCATGCATATCAGTTATCAGTTATCAGTTAGACTCAGCAATGCCATTAAGTTAAGCTTTGGAATCCAAACCTTTAGATTTGGAAGTTCTTTAATTTTAAACCGAATAATCCATTACTTACGGTTTGGATTCCAAGAAATATTCCTTAACTTAATGGCATTGGTTAGACTCAGTGGATATTTAAAAACCTGCTATAGACAATACCTTCGCCAATTTAAAAATTTCGCCATTTCAAAAAAAATAATAAATTTTATTATTAATAAAATCAATAAGTTACAAATTGACGGATACTCGAAATTGACGGTTTTTACAATTTGGCGAAGGTATTGATAGAGCCACTAAATAACTCTTTCATTGCCCCCATCAAGGGGGATTTGAGCACCTGTTGTTTTCGCAAAAATTGGTCCAGCCATAGTACAAACCAGGGCTGCAACATCTTTTGAGGTAACTTCTGTTTTTAATAGGTTATTGGTTTTATATTCTTCAACATTCATGCCATAATGTTTTGCCCGTTTTTCTAACACCTCATTGGTCCAAATCCCAGTATCAAAAACAGCATTAGGATGAATCATATTGACTCGTATGCCAACGGCACCTAATTCTAAAGCGGCAACTCGTGCTAATTGAGTTTGCCCTGCTTTGGCAACGGAGTAAGCTGAAGCACCCGGTCCTGGGGCAGGAACATTTTTGGATGCAATCATAATGACTGCGGCATCCATGCCTATTGCCAAATAGGGGATACAAGCCTGCAATAGCCGTTGATGACTTGTTAAATTAATGGCAATACTGGAATCCCATGTTTTTGAGTTCATTTCGGCAATGGTTTCACTGGTGGGAAAAGTGCCTGCATTGCTGACTAAAATATCTAAGCCCCCAAAATGGCGAATTGTGCTTTCAACCGCTTTTTGAATCGATTTATCAACGGTCATATCACATACCAAGCCTAAAATTTCCTTTTGGCTAAATAACGTCGTGATGGTAGGATTTAGATCTAAAGCAGCCACAGCCGCACCTTGATTTATTAAAGCTTCTACACAAGCGCGTCCAATACCACTGGCTGCACCCGTCACCAATGCAATTTTGCCTTGCAAAGGCAACGCAGAATGACTTTTACCCAATTTAGCTTGTTCCAATTCCCAGTATTCCATATCAAAAATATCATTTTCAGGCAAAGCTTTCCATCCACCTAACTTTTCTGCCACTTGAATCGCATGAATGGTATGATCCTTAATGTCAGAAATAATATTGGCTTCCTTGACACTACGAGCAAAGCTAATTAAACCAAAACCTGGCAAAACTGCCCAACAAGGTGTAGGATTTAATTGTTGAAAATGTCCATCAGTATTGCGCTTAAAATATTCACTATAAGCTTGAACATAGTTGGCAATATCTTTTGCCGGATTTTCTCCTAATATCACTGGGATAGGTTTGGTACGAATCAGATGATCCGGCGTTAAGGGTCCTCGAGTCGCAATAGAAGCGACATCGGATCGATTAGCAAAATGAACCGATTCTGGAGTCGTATCCTTTATAGCAATCATCGCCGCCCCTTTCGTTTCACAAACTGTTTTACGAATAGATGCGAGTGCTAACAGGTCCTCTTTTGGTTCGACTGACGATACCATTATAGCACCCTGAAGATAATTTTCAGCCTCCGTCACTAATTCAATCATCCGTTCATAACTACCTTTCGCATCATCACTAAACGTAAACAAGCCATGATTCATCAAAATTATTCCATCCAAAGCTGTCCAATCAATGCCCTGCGTCATTTCATCAATTTTTTTAGCTAAAGTAAAGCCGGGCATCAGATATGGCACAATCAGTACACGATTGCCATAAATTTGACGAATTCGCTTTTCCCCCATCTCTGTATTGGTAATAGTGACAACTGAATCAGCATGGGTATGATCAACATATTTAAAAGGAATGATGGCATGTAAAATGGCTTCTATTGATGGAGTCGGTGCATTCGGTTCGGTCATGGCAGAACGCTGAACACGTAGCATTTCTGAATCGCTCAGTTGTGAAAGTTGAACCATTTTTTTTAAAACTTCCAATTTAACGGGTGCAAACCCCGCTGCTTCAATTGTTGCCAAATCTAAACCCGTGCCTTTTACATATAATAATGCTTCAGTTTCACCAAATAGATTGGTGGTATTCATTTTGACTGAGGTATTGCCACCGCCATGTAATACCAAATCGGATTCTTCTCCTAATAGCCTGGAGCTATATACTCGTAAGCCCAAAGAATCATTTTGGCATTTCGCCGCTTCATAATCGTTCCATAGATTTTTCATATTATTGGGAATTGGGAAACACAAACGAAAATCAATAGAAATCCGATTTTTGAAAAAATCGGATTTCTTAACACCTATAGCTTTTCAGAAAAATAAAAGTTCTCAGACCTGACAGGTTTCCAAAACCTGTCAGGTCTTTCCGCTAGCTTTTCAGAAAAATAAAAGTTCTCAGACCTGACAGGTTTCCAAAACCTGTCAGGTCTTTCCGCCAAAATATTTATCTGAAAAGCTATACTTATATATCAACAGACAACCCCTCACCCTCACGGAGGAGTTTATCTATTTCCATTTCAGATTCAATGGCATCAACCTCTTGCTGCATATCTTCAATCGTATTGTCGATAAGACCAATATCGTCTCCCATGTCAGTGTACTGTTGGGCACTACGCATGGCATCTAGCATATCTCGCTTAGCCTCTAACGCTTTGATCTGCAACACCATCAACTCGCGGTCATCCTTCAACTTACGGTACGTCTCGAACAGCTTAGTTTCTGCTATCTGAATTTGTTCGAGAAAAGTCTCCATCTCTAGAACGGTACTTTCCAAAAGACGGATTTTCGTTTCAGAACCACCCGAATCTTCAAGTTTGACAAGCGATGCTTTCCTCGCCTTGAGCTTCCGTTCAAACGTCTTGTGCGATGTTTTCACCTTGATAAGATTAGTCTTGATTTCGACTATCTTGTTGTCGTACTTCTGAATGGCGATATCGCCCTTCCCAATCGAGTTTTGAATCTGATCGGTGATGCGGTTTTTGATCACATCTATCGTCGCTCGCCCTTCTTCGCCACAGCCAAGGGGGGCTAATAGAACGATAAATGGTAATATAAATTTGAGTTTATTCATAAAGTTCTCTCTCAATGATTGATTTAGTGATTTCAGCATTAGCCAAAACAGCTGTTGCATCTTCTAACAGTTTTTCAGCAACCTTGCTGAACTTTTTCCTACCTTGTATCTCATCGATTTTATAAGCTACATAAGCATCCTCCACTTTCAAGTTGATGTTATCCAACGTAAACTTTAATTGTTTACGCAACGTTTGCCATTGTCTAATGGACTTATTGATCATATTCCGTTGATCCGGAAACATTCCCTTTAAATTGTATAAATCATGAATCTTCTTATCCGCCAGTGTCAATTCTTCCCTCATTTTAAATAAAGTTTGATATAACGCCGGATTGATATCTATTATAAAAGTATCGACTTCAGTTTGGGCATCAATCCCAGTTTCCATTTCGTTACATCCTACCTGGATAAAAATAAGTAGGCAGACTAAGGAAAGCTTTATGAAAAATTCCCCTACACCATTTTGATAAAGAGAATATGGGGCGTTTTTCCAATTCTTTAATGATAAAATACCTTTGTTCATGATATACTGTGTATCCATTAGTTTGCGTATTAGAAATACTATTTTTTGAAAAAATATGTAGGAAAATCTTTTAACATTTTTTAAGGAATGCGGATTTAATAAAATCTGAAACAAAACCTGACAGGTTTGGCAGTTCAATTTTGGATTTATTAAATCCTGAATCCTATACTTCACTACAATCAAATTTATGAAAATAATAGAAAGCCTTGTTGTACTCAGCGCGGGAACAAACTGAACTTTTTTTCAATGAGGCAGGTGGGCAAGAAAAAGACATATCCGCCCTACATAAAAGTTTAATGCCCGCGTGCAGTATATATTCCGATTTTTGAAAAAAATCGGATTTCTATTGATTCTAAAAAATATTAAAAGACTTGTACCTACTTAGTATTTATTGCATACCACATTTTCACAAAATTGCGTCAATCATAAATACTATTTTTTAAAATAGTATTTCTTGCACACCATTTTCACAAAATTTGAACACATTCAGTATATCAGGTTCGATTAATATTAATCTTTATTAAAATATATGAAAGAATTTTATTAAAATGTATTCATAACCTTAAATGGTGCGAACCCGGCACCTCTATTCCGTAGCTCTATAAGTAAATCAAGAGCTTCTGGAACTACTTTTTTAATGATGCCCATCGCACCATTCAAATCAGCATTAATTATACCTTTAGACCATTGGTACAAACCTCTACTCACACGTTTACCGGTAAAGCGATGTGATTCGCCCTTTTTATAAACCGGCAATGGGTCATTGTCTAAATGACTTGATTTAGATGTATATGATTCTTCTGTAAAAACCACATCAATACCCATATCGAAGGCCTTATATGCAATCATCGCTTTGAACTTATCATAAGGGATCGAAACAAAATTTTGATTGTTCTTTTTACCAATATTGATTTTTTGTTTCCAGTGCTTATTTTCCCCAACAATAATAAGACCACTGTTAGTTTTTACGGCATAATCAATAATGTTTCTACTAGCTTTATGCAGGTAATCATCTATTTTTTGATGACGTTTTTTTGATAATCGGCCAATTGAATGACTTGTACCTCTCTCACCGATAAACGACATCAGTTTGGCTTTCTTCTGATTAAAGTATTGATTGATGGATTTTAACGGCTTGCCATTTATCAACATAGGATGTACATCTGGTTGATTTGAGACTAATGTAGCTAAGTTATTTAATCCAAGGTCGATACCTAAAACATTATCATGAGTTAATTCATAATTTGACACCTCTTTTTTATAAACGACCTCAATCACAAAATGTTGATATTTTGGGATAATGCGCACTTGTTGAAGATTATCAACGGTTGTATTTAGTTCTGATAATCCAGCCATTTTGGGAAAATGAATTTGATTATCTCTTAATTTACATTGTTGGTTAGTAAAAATAACAATGTTCAAACCCTTTTCTTTGTCCTTATATTTGGGTAATTTAGGTCTACCCTTGAATTTATCAGGATTCTTCTTATATTCCTGATTTGATTTAAAAAATGATTGGAAGGAATTTTCAACTAGTCTTAATACTTGTTGCGATGACTGGGCTGGCAGACCTTTATAAACCTCTGGATAATCACGTTTTACAATCTTATCCATCGTGTTATAATTGATAATCTTATGATTTTTTATAAAATTTTGCCGCATAATAAATGTGGCACAATTATATAAATTTTTTGAGGCATAAGATAAATCAATTAATTGTTGATTCATATCGATAATATGTCGTTCAACTCTGGTCACTTGCATCGGATAACCGTTTTCCTTGAAATATCTTGATTGAGAAATTTATAAACCAATACATCTGCGTAATTATAACGACCATTACCTCAAATTTCTACCCTTAAATAATTTGGTCATTTGTGATGGCCTTAATACTTTCCGATGCTCTCAGAAACACATAATAACATATTTTATAATTATTACAGCCTATTTTTTAATATTATTTAATATATTTGGTTACTATATAATAACATAGTACCATAGAACATTTTAGACACAAAAATTTATTTTTAAGTAGTAGCCCAAAAGGTATCTTATCAAAATTTAGAGGTAGGGTGGGTAGAGCGATAGCGCAACGAAGTAACCGTTTTAGGTTCAACCCACCATTACTACTATAAGCATTTTAAAAATTAATTAATTGTTCAAAAACATAAGATTCAAATTGACAATTATGATTAATGAATCCTAACACTTGATATTCTAGTTTTTAATAAAAACGAGTCTGACAAACCATTGCAGTATGGAATTATACTAACTGGTTGTTTTTACTAAAAAAAACAATTAGCTTCATTTTAAAGGCAACTTTCATCAAGCCTTATAAATCAATGAGTTAATAAAAAACTAGAACATCAAGTAACACGTTCAGATTTTGACTATGGGTACTTGGCACTTGAATTTGTTGATCGATTTCTTGCTGAGTAGTGACCAAAATTTTTTGAAAAAATTTGCTTTCGTATCATCAACCGCTCATAATTCTTATTCAATGAATACACTTAACCCAAAAAAAATTATACTAGGTATCACCGGCAGTATTGCTGCCTATAAAAGTGCTGATTTAGTACGCCGATTGCGTGAGCAAGGTGCTAACGTGCGCGTTGTGATGACGGCTGCTGCGACGAAATTTATTACCCCGATGACTTTACAAGCTGTATCAGGGCAGCGTGTTCATACCCATTTACTTGACGTTGAGGCGGAGGCGGCAATGGGGCATATTGAATTAGCACGGTGGGCTGAGGTAGTATTGATTGCGCCATGCAGTGCTGATTTTTTGGCGAAATTGACTTATGGACAAGCTGATGATTTGCTCAGTACCTTATGTTTAGCCACTACTGCCCCGATTACCGTCGCGCCCGCGATGAATCAGCAAATGTGGCAAGCCCCTATTACCCAGGAAAATTGCCAACGTTTACAACAACGAGGTATTCAAATATTGGGTCCGGCAAGCGGCTCACAGGCTTGCGGTGAAACAGGGGTAGGGCGTATGCTTGAACCGTTGGAATTAGTGCAGTGTCTTCAAAATTTATTTCAATCGGGACCGTTGCAAGGTAAAAAAATATTAATCACCGCGGGACCAACTCGTGAAAATATTGACCCTGTACGCTTTATCAGTAATCGTAGTTCTGGGCGTATGGGTTATACTATTGCAGAGGCAGCCTTAGCGCAGGGGGCACAAGTGACGCTAGTGAGTGGTCCTGTATCGTTGTCACCTCCAGCAGAGGTGCATAATGTGTCAGTTTACAGTGCCCAAGATATGTATGAAGCTGTCATGACTTATATTCCTACAACAGATATTTTCATTGCCGTGGCAGCAGTGGCAGATTATCGTCCTGTCCAACAAGTTACCCAAAAATTGAAAAACAATGAGGCTCATTTACAGCTAAACTTAGAACGCACCCATGATATTCTTGCCACGGTGGCTAATTTACCGACACCACCTTTTACCGTGGGCTTTGCTGCGGAAACCCATAATTTAGCTGATTATGCCTGTTCTAAATTAAAGCGTAAAAAATTAGATATGATAGTCGCCAATTTAGTTGGCATTGAAGGCATCGGATTTGAAAGTGAGGATAACGTGTTAAGTATTTTTTGGAATAGCGGTAGTATTAAATTACCGCGTAAATCAAAAAAAGAGCTTGCAAATCAATTAATTGAAATTATCATCCAACGCTATAGCTTTTCAGAAAAATAAAAGTTCTCAGACCTGACAGGTTTCCAAAACCTGTCAGGTCTTGAAGCCAAAATATTTATCTGAAAAGCTATATAGTTTTTCAGATAAATAACTTCAGAAAACCTGTCAGGTTTCAAAAATCCTATAAATTTCACCACAACCTATTTTAATATGACTAACTCCTTATTACTCAACTCCCAAGAACTTCCCCCCTTTTCTCAAATTCAACCAGCCGATATTGTTAAAACGATTGAATCAGTACTCAATGACAATCGCGCACAAATCGCTCATTTAATTGAAACAGCAGTTCCCTATACTTGGGATAATTTTATTCAGCCTATCAATGAATTAAATGATCGTTTCAAGCGAATTTGGTCCCCCATTGAACATTTGCATAATGTGGCAGATACCGAAGATTTGCGGGTGGCTTACAATGCTTGTTTACCAATGATATCTGCCTATCACAGCAAACTGGGACATAATCAGGGTTTATATGCTGCTTATCGGGCAATTGCGGATAGTTCCCAATATGCCCGCTTGGATGTAGTCCAACAGAAGGTGATTAAAAATGAACTGCGTGATTTTCACCTATCGGGTATAGATTTACCGCCTGAAAAACAGGCGCGTTATAAGGAAATTCAAAAGAGATTATCCCAACTACAAACCCAGTTTTCTGAAAATGTGCTTGATGCTACCCACGCCTGGAAAAAACAGATTACTGATGAGCATCTATTAGCAGGTTTACCAGAATCAGTAATCGCCTTGGCAAAACAAAATGCGGTGCATGAAAATTTGACGGGGTGGGTACTGACTTTAGATTTGCCCTGCTATCAGCCTGTTATGAATTATGCCGATAATCGCGCATTGCGCCATGAAATGTATGTGGCTTATGTGACACGCGCCTCAGATCAAGGTTCCCATGCAGGGCAATGGGATAATAGTGTTATTATGCAGGAAATACTCGCGTTACGACATGAGCTTGCACTGCTGTTAGATTTTGTCAATTATGCCGAATTTTCTTTAAGCAAGAAAATGGCAGAAACACCTCAACAAGTTTTAGATTTTTTGACGGATTTAGGGCAACACGTTAAAGCCCTTGCGCTAAAGGAATTTGAAGAATTACAAGGCTTTGCTAAAAAATATGGTAAGGTAGAACACCTTGAAATGTGGGACATACACTACTATTCTGAAAAATTGCGTCATGACCGTTATGATATATCTCAAGAATCGCTGCGCCCTTATTTTCCATTGCCTAAAGTTTTAGAGGGACTTTTTGGTGTCGTGGAACGTTTATATGGTTTATCTATCCAACGCCATAACGGTGTCGATACCTGGCATCCGGATGTGCAATTCTTTGATATTTATGATGAATTGGGCACATTACGAGGACAATTTTATCTGGATTGTTATGCGCGAAAAGGTAAACGGAGCGGTGCCTGGATGGATGAATGTCGCATCCGTCACCGCACCCCCTGTGATTTACAAATACCCGTCGCTTACTTGTCTTGTAACTTTACGCCCCCGCTTGGCAAGGAACCGTCTTTATTAACTCATAAAGAAGTCACAACGTTATTTCACGAATTTGGACATGGTTTACACCATATATTGACTCAAGTGGACTCTGCTCCCGTTGCCGGTATTAACGGTGTCGCGTGGGATGCAGTGGAGTTGCCCAGTCAGTTTATGGAAAATTGGTGCTGGGAGCGTGAAGCTTTAGATTTATTTGCGGCTCATTATGAAAGTGGGGAACCGTTACAGAATGAATTATTTGACAAAATGCGGGCAGCAAAAAACTTTCAAGTTGGGATGGCTACGGTGCGACAATTAGAATTTGGGCTATTTGATTTTCGCCTACACGCTGAATCAGAGATCAATATTCAAGCCCTATTAGATGAGGTGCGTCAACAAGTAGCAGTATTCATTCCCCCGGCTTTTAACCATTTTCAAAACAGTTTCTTACATATTTTTTCTGGCGGTTATGCTGCCGGTTATTATAGCTATAAATGGGCTGAGGTATTATCAGCTGATGCCTTTTCTAAATTTGAAGAACATGGCATTTTTGATCGGGCAACTGGGCAACAGTTTTTACACTCCATTTTAGAAAAGGGCGGTTCCGAGGAACCCATGCCATTATTTGTAGCATTTCGGGAACGAGAACCAAAGATTGATGCGTTATTAAAGTCTATAGGGCTTTCTAATTGTGAATTTGATTAGTTTTTAGACCTGACAGGTTTTAAAAACCTGTCAGGTCTGTCGTTTCCTAACTAAAAATGTTCGTAATATTTGAGTTTTAGACCTGACAGGTTTTAAAAACCTGTCAGGTCTGTCGTTTCCTAACTAAA
>Ga0233403_10001242_pt1 | contig 11984 bp, 9 predicted proteins | sample Na_oxic_1_MG_FD_179866 | JGI IMG/M metagenome (GOLD analysis project Ga0233403, IMG submission 179866) | Seawater microbial communities from Saanich Inlet, British Columbia, Canada - Na_oxic_1_MG | ecosystem: Environmental > Aquatic > Marine > Inlet | place: Canada: British Columbia | collected...
CCCGTGCCGAAGCTTTAGGGGTGCAAGTGTTAAAGGTTCATCCTGAACGCCCCGCGGCAGCTATTGGTCGTAATGCGGGATGGCGTACCGCTAAAGCACCGTTGGTATTATTCTTAGACGGTGATACCATTTTGCACCCAGATTTTGTGAAGGAAGCGAAACTTGCTTTAGATGATCCTAAAGTGGCTATCGTGTGGGGGCATCGTCGTGAGTTATTTCCTCAAACCTCTATATATCAACGCGTATTAGATTTGGATTGGATATATCCGCCCGGACTTTCAGCATTTTGTGGTGGCGATGCTTTGATACGTCGCAGTGTATTGGAAGCCGTTGATGGCTATAATCCGCATTTGATCGCAGGGGAAGAGCCTGAGATGTGTCAACGTATTCGTGCCCATGGTGATGTGATTGTACACATAGATAAGCCCATGACTTTGCATGATTTAGCTATCACCCATTGGTCACAATATTGGCGGCGAACCGTGCGGGGTGGACATGCTTATGCAGAAATTTCGACACTTTTGCGTGATACAGATACTCCTTTATGGCAACAGGAATCACGCCAAAATTTTTTTAAGGCCAGCGTGTTAACAGGTATATTTATACTTGGATTCATTATGACGTTATTTTTGAAATCGTTCATACCACTTGGCATCAGTCTGCTATTGTTTTTATTGCTCAGTATTCGTAGTGCTATCAAAGCGCGTTGGAAGTCTTCTAATCCCCTGACATTATTCTTGTATGGTTTACACTCACAATTTCAGCATATACCCATTGCCTTGGGGCAATTATCTTTTTACTATCACCATTGGCGTGGAAAGCGTCGTCGCTTGATTGAATATAAATAGTTCTTGAAATATAAAATGGGATAGTTTTAACTCATTGTTATTTAAAGAGTTTTTAAATATTTAGTAAAAAATATATGTATTTCAATGGATTACAAATTTTAAGTCTAAGTGGAGTATTCAGTGTTTGAAAATATTCGTGAGGATTGGCACACCTATCAGCGTGATATAACTCGACAGGGATTTTGGGTTATGTTGGTGTATCGTTTTGGGCGGTGGCGTTATACTATTAAAAACAGATGGATACGTTTGCCTTTTTCTTTTTTATACAAAGTGTTATACCTGTTTATTCAGATAATAACAGGGATTGAACTGCCCTGCGAAGTCAAAGTCGGTCGGCGTTTTACGATTGAACATTTTGGAGGTATCGTCGTTAGTGGTGATGCCTCTTTTGGCGATGATGTCATTATTCGCAACGGTGTGACTGTGGGGTTAAGGCACACAGGGGTTCGGGGTTCACCCAATATCGGCAATCGGGTTGATATTGGAGCAGGTGCTAAATTATTGGGTCCGATAGAGATTGGTGATGATGTGGCAATTGGTGCTAATGCTGTTGTGATTAAAGATGTGCCAGCTAATTCTATTGCTGTTGGGGTGCCTGCTAGAATTATCCATAAAAAAAGTTTGTAATGTCTTTAAAATCAAACAGTTAAAAATTAATCTGGGGCAGGTTAATTTTATTCTGGAGTCCAAAGCTTCAGCTTTAGGGACTAACGCCAACAGCTAATGAAAAAAAACGCCTAAAGCTAAAGCTTTGGACTCCAAAATACCCCTAAAGCTAAAGCATTCGAGGTTTCTGTTTTTGAAAAACAAAAACCTCGAATGGACTCCAAAGCCAAGTTTTTAATTCGTTTATCCACGTAATTCGTTGTACTTAATTTAACCGTGAAAATGGAAATGCGCCCGTAGCTAACTCACCTAGCTATGATGATTTATTTCGCCAATCTTCTGTTGTACTCTATAAAAGTGTTATTCTGAAACTTCGTTCCGAGCGAAGCGAGATCAAATTCTTAAATTCTGCAAATTCTGATTCAGACATTCATCATTCATTCGGAGAATTTTATGCGTTTAATTTTTTTCATACTACTGGCGTTGGTGATAACGCCGAATGCTTCTTATACAATGAAATATTATACGATAAGTAATTTATGAACTGGACGATTGAAAGCGCGAAACAACATTTTACTGAGATCATTCATCAAGCCGTACAAGAACCACAACCCATTTTTAACGATAAACAAATCGTTGGTGCGGTGATTGATGCACAAACCTTTAAGGCATTTGAACAATGGCAACGAACACAACCGAAAAAACGTTCTCCTGCTAACGCCTTTGAAGAATTAAGGCAACTATGCCTTGAAGAAAATTATGCTTTAGAAATCCCTAATCGCTATAACCGTGACAATGCCTTTATTAACCATCACTCCGAAGAATGATCTTTGTGATACCAATATTTTAAGCGAACTGACACGTCCGATTCCCAATAAAGGTGTCATTGAGTGGGTAGCCAAAGTTTCAACCATTTATTTGAGTGCAATTACCGTCGATGAAATTTATTTTGGCCTCACACGGCGGCCTAACCCCAAAATACAAAAGTGGTTTGAGGCTTATTTAGCTAACGATTGTCAAGTGTTATCAGTAACGACTGAAATTGCCAAATATGCCGGAGAATTACGTGGACAACTGAGTTTAAAGGGACAAGTCCGTTCTCAAGCTGATATGCTTATTGCAGCAACCACTTTTATACATGGACTGAGATTGGTAACGAGAAATGAACGTGATTTTAAAAATTGTAACATCGTTGTTATGAATCCATTTTTTTAAATTAGCAAGCGTAGGCTCAATGCCATATCGTCTCGGACAACGTGGATGATTCATTTCGCGAATCTGTTATACTCTAAAATAAGTAGACATTATACCGATTTAATGTAACCCATTGATTTATTTAAATTTTTTTATTATAAAATGAATAAAATCAAGTACTTAAATTTAATCGGTATAATGTCTATAGAGGTTCAGATAAATAATTTCACACACCAAACCTGACAGGTTTTGGAAACCTGTCACTCGATCTTCAAGTTTTTTTTAAGCCATTTATAACTACAAGGATTATTTATAATAAAGGATTAAATTGTGCCAAGTTTCGAAATTCGTGATTTCATTAAGTTTAATTTAACCTTGAAGTGAATGGTGTGATGACGATTCTCACAATCTAATCGAGGTTTCTGTTTTTCTCCGAAAAACAGAAACCTCGATTCCTTTATTATAAGCAATCCTTGTAGTTATAGGGCGAAGTGGAAAAAACTTGAAGATCGAGTGTCAGGTTTTTTGGAAGTTATTTTTCTGAACGTCTATAGTGTTATAGCGTTTCCCGATTGCGTCAAGTACAAGTCCCCTCCTTAATTAAGGAGGGGATGAACGGGGTGGTTGTACCTTATGCAAACGGGAAATGCTATATTCTGAAAATTCTTAAATTCTGCAAATTCTGATTCAGACATTCATTATTCATTCGGAGAATTTTATGCGTTTTATTTTTGTCATACTACTGGCGTTGATGATAACGCCGAATGCTTCTTATGCGAAGTGTCAAAATATTATTGACTGCTATCAGCAAGCACTGAACGATTTGAAGCATGCACAAGCTGAGATAAAGGCGGTGAGTATCAAGGCTGATAAATTGGTGAAAGAGTACCAAACACGACTCCAACGCCTTGAAGAATCTTATACTAAAAAAATGGAGGGGAATGCAGGATTAGCCCAACTCTCTCTTGAATCGGCTAAAAAAGATGCTAAAGCAATCAAGGCTCTGCTTGATGAACTGGGTACCTCGGCAGAAAAGGTGGCGAAAGTCACGGATGCGGTTAGTGTTTCTGGTGATGGTAATGTTGGGATTGGCACGAATACTCCAAGAACGAAACTGGAGATAGCCCAAAAACATGCTCTACGAATAGGTGGTGCCTATTTGAGTTCAGGTGATGGCAATTTAGCGCACTTAGCTACGAACGAGTGGTTCAATGGTCACTCTTGGCAAGCATCAGGTGATGGCGCATTAATTCAAATTTACGATAAAAATATTAATTTCTATAGTCATTCAAAAGGTTCTCATACTCGGTTAATGACAATAAAGGGTGACGGTAAAGTGGGTATTGGCACTGGGGGGAATCCCCAATACGAACTGCATGTAGTAGGAAAAATTCAAGGAGAACTTGTCACCTCCTCTGATCAACGCCACAAACAAAACATCTCTCCCCTTGAAAACACCCTCCCCAAACTTGCCCAACTGCGCGGCGTAAGTTTTGAGTGGAAAGACAAGACACAGGATGTCGAAACGCAAATTGGTTTAATTGCCCAAGAAGTCGAAAAGGTATTGCCCGAATTGGTTTCCACAGACGATGAGGGTTATAAATCAATCGCTTATGGCAAACTCACTGCCGTACTGGTTGAAGCCGTCAAAGAACAACAATGGCTCATTGAAAAAAAATCAACCACCATTGTAGAACAGCAACTCAGTTTGCAGCAACAACAAGGAAGGATTTCTTCCCTTGAAACCAGAATGGAACAAATGGCTCTGCAAATAGAAACTATCGCGGCATCGCAAAAACAGTCTAAATAAATCTTAAATGTGGGTGGGTAGAGATAGAAAAGTGATTAACCTTAAACAGATGGAATTGAGTCATCAACTTTTTAATCAATTAAAACAGCACTATCCTGAAATTGAATGGGTAGATATTGTCGAAAGTGGTATTTATCCCGATCATCTTTGGGTAAAAATGATTTTGCCAGAAGATGAGGAGAGAGAAATTGAGATGGGACATTTAGCGGCTGATCTTTCAACCGATATACTGATAGACTATGGTTATCATATTACTATCAGTAGTGGCACTGGGGCAGAGATCGCTCAATGTGTTTGAGTGACAGTAGGGTGTGTAGACTGCACCCGCCAATGTCTCTTTATTAACTTAATCAGAAGGTACAATAAAATATGTTATTACTTCGCTCTTTAAAACCCATCCAACGATGGCGCACTTTCATCGCCATACTTTTTGCGGTAATTGTCATTAATTTTGCCAGTGTGCCGCGTGTATATGCTGCTTGGTGTTTATTTGGTTGTCTCAATGCTGATATATCTGGCAGTGTTAAATTTCCAAGCAATGCTGAATTTAAGAAGATGGGGCAAGAACTGGCTAAAGGTATTCGTGAAGAATTGGAGAAAACGAATTTCAAAGGCATGGGACAACAATTTGGTGAAGGACTTCGGAAAGAATTTGAGGCGGCGATGGATAGACTGTTCGACGAAAAAATCAAGCCGCTCGTGGTGGATATTGATAAGTTACTAAAAGCGCGGTTGGATCAAACTGATAAAATGGCAAAGGATCGTTTGGCGCAACTTGACAAGATGATAGCGGATCGGCTAAAACAAGTTGACGATTTGATTCAAGCTACCTTTGAACGGTTCCAAGTGGTAGCTGATAAAATCATTGCGAAAGTCAAAACTGATCTCATTGATCACGGAGCCAACACGTTCAAAAAAGTCACGGATGAAACAGTAGCAAAATTCAAAGCTGATATCATTGATCACACTTTCAAACAGCTTGACGATTTGCGTAGAAATTTCCGCGTTGATGTCGATCATTTTTTTAATAAGACAGAATATCTTATCAATACTATAGATTGTAAAGTGGCAGGCACGTTAGAAAAAATCCGCAACAATTTGGAAACTATTGGAAAAAAACTCGAACGACTCGAAGGTTTGTCATTGGAAGTCAATATAAAAGGTTCTCTGATGTCAGGTTATAGCGGGGATGTGTCTATAAAGTCTGATTCTACATCGCCTCTAAAAAAGCCTCTTTCCCAATGTTATCAAGAACTTGGATTGACAAAACCACCAGAACCGTTGGAATATTCGAGCATTTATGATCTATATAAATGCGAGATATTGACAACCTTATCTCAACGAACCCCGATAAGACGAATACTTAATGTTTATCTCGATCTAAAAGCCCAAGCGGCGAGAATGGCTTGTGTTCAGCGCGGTGCGGGGCATCACGCCACTTTGCATTATACGTGGGATTGGTTAGAATTTGGTTATTGGTATGACTTTTGGTATGCTTATCAATAGCTATTATCAATGGTTTTGACAGTTTTTATAACTTACTGTTATTAAATGACTTTTTCTCGTTCCCAAACTCCGTTTGGGAATGCCTTCACGCAACGCTCCGCGTTGCGAGAAACATGGTTGAGTTTTCCTATTGAGGGATTGTGCGACGCTTCGCTGAGAAGAAGGCATTCCCAAACTCCGTTTGGGAACGAGGAAAAACATAACTACAGGGATTGTATATAAGAAAGGATTTTTAAAGACGGGAATTATATGCTAACTTATTGTTTTTTGTTCTCGTGCCCAAATCTGTTTGATAATGTCTGCGTCGAATCGTTCCTCGCAACGCGGAGCGTTGCGTGAAGGCATTCCCAAACGGAGTTTGGGAACGAGGAAGAAAATATTCATAACGTAGGGGCAATCCCTTGTGGTTGCCCTGAGTAGTTACTATTTTTTTCGATACTTGTCACATACCCAATTTTTTTTCCAGCAAAGCCGACACCAAGATACACCCGTGGGCGTGAATCATTCAAGAAACGTTCACCATAATTTTTATCCTTGATTTGCTTGAGTGCTTTGTTAGTCAAACGATCCATATTACTGCCCGCTTTAGCATATTTAAACTCAATCAGATAAATTTTATCCTCAAAAGCCAATACGCCATCAATTCGCCCCTTATCGGTAAGAACTTCTAAATCAATTTCAACGCCCATCAATACCAATATCATATAAAACAGGGAATGATAATAAGCTTCTTGTTCGATATGCAATGGATACGGAATTTTGGCAAATAAGGCACGGATGATATTCATAAAACTTTCGAGATTTGCCTTTTGTAAATACCGCCGTAGATTTTTTGCCGCGGGTTGAATTTCATCTAACCTATTTTTTGTAAACATTTCAAAAATATGGGTAATTAATGCGTTTTTAACTTCCAAATTGGGATAGTTTAAGGTATACTCAGGTAATAAATCTTGGGTATCAATATGGGTGATTGTTAGGTAGCCCGTCTGAAATAAAAGCGCAAAAATATTGAGATTTTCAAGATTATAACTGTCAAAAATAATCTTTGAAACGGTTTTGTTTTCAAACTGGGTGGCATCAAGCGCGTTCTTTTTGATTAACTTCATCAGAAAGTTTGGGGTTCCACTCGCGAACCAATAATTGTCAAATTGTTGTTCTGCAAACAAATTGAGAATTGAAAACGGATTATACAATCTATCTTTGGCATTCCATGAATAGCCGTTATACCAAGTCTTAATTTGAGTCAGCAATTGTGCCTTCTTTATGCCCAACTCAAAACAAAGCGTTTGAATATAATTATCAAAATAACTTTCCAATTCTGTTTGTGTGTAGCCGAGCAATGTGGCAAATTGTTTCGATAAGGTAATATCTCGTAGATGATTTAAGTCAGAAAAAATCGACACACGAGAAAATTTAGACACACCAGTTAAAAACACAAAACGCAAAAAAGCGTCAGACGATTTTAAGACACCGAAAAAATCCCGAAGAATTTCACGGTTTTTTGTCGCCTTTTCGATATCATCAATATGATCGACAATGGGTTTATCATATTCATCTATAAGAACCACTACTTTTTGTTGAGTTTTTTCAGCGATTTTCTCAATTAATTCAGCAAACTTATCCCTGACAAATTGGCTTGTAAGAAAAATCCTATATTTTCCAGCCACCTGATCCAAAAAGGATAATAATGAGCTTTTAAACACTTCATCAGTCGAGTAGGAAATGCGATTAAAATCAATCACAATAACCGGATAAGATTGCCATTCAATCTGATCATAGATATACAATCCTTGAAAAAGTGCTTGATTTCCGGCAAAAATTTCAGATAACGTCGAAACCAGCAAAGATTTTCCGAACCGGCGAGGGCGGGAAAGAAAAAAATATGTGCCCGAGTCAATTAATTCGGCAATGTGACGAGTTTTATCCACATACACACAGTTATCTTTGATAATTTTAGAAAATGTTTGAATACCGATGGGTAATTTTTTCATATTTGTCTTTATCAGTTAGTCAGTTAGGGGATAGCGGAAAAATAATATACCCGTAGAAGTCAAGTTTTTTAAAAAAACTTGGTTTCTTGTCATTTTTTCTCGTTCCTTCATTCCAGAAGGGAATGCCTGTAGCGAAGCTCCGCAAAGCTCTTTGCCTCGCGTCTTCAAATGAATTCCCAAACAGAGTTTGGGAACCAGAAAAAAACAATAACTACAGGGATTGTATTTTATAAAGGATTTTAAAGAAGGGATTTCTTTCTCGTTCCCAACCTCGTTACGGAAACTTCGTTACCGAAGCTTCGCTGCGATCATGCCTGTCGCGAAGCTCCGCAAAGCACAATCCCTTAATAGGAAAACTCCACTATGTTTTTCTATCTTATTGTTTTTATTACCTTTATCGCTTTAGTCACGGCTCCCGTTTATGCCTCCCGCCTAACTAAATTCTTAACAATAACGAAAAGCAATGGTATTTTATAAAAGATTTGATTGAGAACCATTTTGACGATCATGGGTATTAAACTGGATGCTTTTTTTTAACTCATCAATATTTAGCCATAGGATATTTTTTTTGTAAGTATTTGATATTACAATGTTTTCCTGTCGTTTTCAATTTTTTATAAATCCTTTATAAAATGCCATCGCTTTCCGTTATTGCCCGGAAAATATGAATGCGCCCATGATTGACATATCTGATCGCTTTGACTTTTATGAAAGTTTATAGATAATAAAAAGGTATGCTCAAACAAAATATCCACGATTTATCGTATCACGAAAAAAACCACCATTTCAATTTTAATGAACCCATTACAACATTCAAAAAAATCAGCGCAAGAAGAACCGCCAAATAAAACTACCACGCCTAAATTTTCTACCCTCATTGAGGATAAACTGCCCGCCGCCGCCCTACTAGGTGAACAAATGGCATCAATCACCGAAGCGACGTGCTATGGCAATATTCCCATTACCCTAACAAAAGAAGTTTGTATTCATTTCCGCCTCATTCCTAATAGCGAAACTATCACGGGAATACGTTTAAGATTTGCCACCTATTGCCGTACCAATCATTGTCATATCACAGTGCAAATTAATCATTTCACGCACTGTATTGATGCCAGTCATTTAGTTGATAATGAATTTATTGATATGCCTTTGCGAGCATGGCAAACTTGTACGCCCGGAAAAGCGGTGGAGATTTCAATTTATTCAGCAGATGCCGCAGAAGATAATATAGTCGCTCTATGGTGTGCTAGAATCCCACCCACTTTTATGAATACGCTGGCTTTGAACTCCCTTGTTTTGCCAAAAATATCAGCCCCGCGTGTGAGCATTATTATTCCTGTGTTCAATAAGGTGTTATATACCTATAATTGTCTATTAACACTGCAAGCCTGTGAGACAGAAATCAGTCAAGAAATTATTATTGTGAATAATGCCTCCACCGATGAAACAGGTGCGTTATTGGAACAGCTTCAGGGATCGGTTAAAATTATAAATAATGAAGAAAATCAAGGATTTGTGACAGCTTGTCGGCAAGGGGCGGAAATTGCAAAGGGCGAATTTATCTTATTTCTAAATAATGACACGCAAGTTATGCCCGGCTGGTTATCGAATATGATCAAAGTCATGGAGACTGATTCAACAGTTGGTATTACTGGTTCCAAGTTAATTTATCCTGATGGGCGTTTACAAGAAGCGGGGGGTATGATTTTTAATGATGCAAGCGGCTGGAATTATGGGCGTTTGCAAGATCCCACACTTCCCCTATTTGATCAAAGTCGGGTGGTTGATTATTGCTCAGGCGCGAGTTTGATGATTAGAAAAACATTGTGGGCGCAACTGGGTGGGTTTGATATACGCTATGCCCCTGCCTATTATGAAGATACCGACTTATGTTTTGCGGCGCGTCAAGCAGGTTATAAAGTCTTTTATTGTCACGATTCGGAGGTGATACACCACGAAGGCATCACCGCAGGTACGGATATTAATAGCGGCTATAAAGCCTTTCAAGTGATTAACCATGAAAAATTTATGGATAAATGGCAGGATGTGTTAGCGACGCACCTACCACCACCGCCCGAAACTTCGCCGGATGATGCGGCTTTTAGGTGGATGGTTCAATAATGTTTGAATCAGGATTGACTGGATAAAATCTTTCAAAATCAATCCTGTCAATCCTTATTCAGATTAGATTCTTGAAAAATATTATTAAGACAATAACTACAAGGATTACATTTTAGAAAGGATTAGAGCAGACTGATATTTTGCACAATCGCTTTAACGAACTCAAGGAAAAAAATCAAATCATACGACGCTCCAATCCCTTATAAAATACAATCCCTGTCGTTATTGTCACAATATTAACCCTGACAATAAGATCGCTCTGGAATTTTAGAAAGGATTAGAGCAGACTGATAGCTTGCTATAATCGCTTTAACGAACTCAAGGAAAAAAATCAAACCATACGACGCTCCAATCCCTTATAGTCTCCAATCCCTGTCGTTATTGTCACAATATTAACCTTGACAATAACTACAAGGATTACATTTTAGAAAGGATTTGATTGAAAACAATTTTGACGTAAATGGGCATTAAACTTGATGCTTTTTTTTTACTCATCAATATTTACATTATTAGCCATTTTTTATAAATCCTTTTTAAAATTCCAGAGCGATCCGTTCTTGCCCGTTCAATCTGAATGCGCCCCTCACAACCCGTCAGATATTATCCTTTATTATAAGCAATCCTTGTAGTTATAGAGCGAGGTGGAAAAAACTTGGGTAGTGGTGCAGATTAAAAATATAAATGATTAAATAAATCAATGGGTTACATTAAATCGGAATAATGTCTAATGTAAGAACATCCTGCAAATCCTGATTCAGATAATTAATAACGACACGCCTGCACCTCTTCATCATCCCATTCGCCAGTACCCGCCTTACCATAATCAAATTGAACGCTGACATTGGCACCATCAATGATAATGGTTTGTCGTCTCACGGAAAAATCACTCTGATCTTGTGCGGTGACGAGATAAAGTCCGGGATCAGGTAACATAACACCCAATTTATTACCTTTGGATTGCACTTTAAATTGACACGCATACATGCCCTTAATATTGTTTTTATTCATTATTTTCTTGGGTGTTTCCAAGTCGTCATCGAAAATAATGAGGGCTTGCAGTTTGACTTCGAGTTCACGCTCACTGTCCATAAATGAGAAAAAGCCAAGGTGTCCAAAGTTGAAATTGGAGGGAAAAGAAACCCCACCAGCCGCCGCGACTGAAGCCAATGTACGCTTATGTTCATTGGAGGCGACAAAGATACGTTTAATGCTATCGGCTAAGTCTTTCGGATCGACAGCATACAAGCTGGCTTTTTCTAGCAAGCCACCCAAAACATAAACGCCAAATAGCATATCGCGTTGATTGGTATTGATTTCTCCTGTACTAGCCGCTGCGTCGTAATCTAGGTAGGCAATCCCAGCCCCAGTAATGTCGTTGAGAATGCCATTGGCTTTTTTAAACATTTTTAAGCCGCGATGATCTAAGGTAGCAATCATCATATCAAGGGTGGTATCGGCACCTAATTTGACTAAGTTGTCAACTTCTTCACTATCGCCCTTCTTTTCTTTAAGGTAGGTTTCCAGTTCCGCAGTGATAGCCTGTTCTGGGTTGGCGGGTAATTCTGGTTTGGGCGCGGGTATTCTGGCAACGCCTTGTTGGACAACATAAAGCGGTTTTGGTTCGGGCGCGTAGTTGACTTCTACCCGATCTTCGGCTACCAGTTCAGCGTTATCTTTATCCAGCAAGCCAACATGAATAAAATAATCACCCGACGGAACCTTTTTATCAAATAAGTAGGTAAAACTTCTTTCCCATTCATCGTCCGTTGGTGTTATCCGTTTATTTTTTATGTAAGGTGTTAAAGTGTTTTTTAAACCAGATTGCCCACCATGAAAAAGCATCGTTTCCACTGGCGCACCTACCGCGCCGACAACTACATAGACATCATAAAACTTTTCAATCGGTTC
>Ga0233403_10001243_pt1 | contig 11978 bp, 10 predicted proteins | sample Na_oxic_1_MG_FD_179866 | JGI IMG/M metagenome (GOLD analysis project Ga0233403, IMG submission 179866) | Seawater microbial communities from Saanich Inlet, British Columbia, Canada - Na_oxic_1_MG | ecosystem: Environmental > Aquatic > Marine > Inlet | place: Canada: British Columbia | collected...
ACCTCTTTTACAAATGAGCTTGAACCTGAAAAAATTGGCGATAATTTTTATTTTACTCAGGGGGATAGTGATTTGTTTTAATTTGATACTATAGCTTTTCAGATAAATATTTTGGCGGAAAGACCTGACAGGTTTCCAAAACCTGTCAGGTCTGAGAACTTTTATTTTTCTGAAAAGCTATACTCAACGCGGGAACAAACTTAACTTTTTTCAATGAGGCAGGTGGGCAAAAAAAGACTTTGCCCACCCTACATAAAAGTTTAAATTATGCCCGTGTGCAGTATATAAAATTGTAACTGCAAGGATTAATTATACCGATTTAATGTAACCCATTGATTTACTTAAAAATTCTATTTTGCTAAAACTAATGGAATCAAACACTTAAATTAAATCGGTATAATGTCTAGTATATGCGCTAAGACTGAGTAGTTACGATCTCGTTAAGATTCTAAATGTAGATATTGATACCAACCTTTTTTCTTGAATTGCATGATTCTTGCATGATGTTGTAATCTTAATCTATCGACAAATGATATGGATTTAATGACTTGTGGCTTAACATTAATTTTGGTTCTTTTGAAAAACTTGACATCAGGTAGTTTATCAAAATATTCTGGCAGTTTGTCAGTATATTTAAGTAAAATATCAGCGGCAGCTTTTTTGAAACTTTTTTCATTGACTTCCAATAACTTAACCAGTTCATAAAATACATGCGGGCTAATATTACTGAATTTACCTCCAATAGATAGAGCCGTCTCACGGGTAAAACCTTGATAAATACCGGTTGTGGCAATGTCATAAAGTGGTGCCATCAAGATTTTATGACTGTCTGTTATTAAAGATAAATTTTTACTATGCATATCTTCATGAACAATTAGCATAGAGTAAAAGTAATATTTTAGCAGAATTAAGCGTTCTTTTTTTAAAGTTAAATATTTTTTGATACCTTTAAATAACTGTTCAGTCGAAATTAAATATTTATCTTCGCTATTCAAATTAACATAACTCGCAAATTCATCACAAGAAAAACGATAACCTTCATATCGATCATAACGTTTAACTAAATAATGGTATTCTTCATCTTCTGATCTTTTTATAATAGCACTGTATGGAACATCAAAGCCTAATTCATTTTTAGCAAATGTCATAAATAAATGTTCATTGATTGCTAAATGAGGTAAATACTCTTTACTATTAGGGTTGGCTTTTTGTTTATGGTAGGGCTTTAAAAAATGATAACTTTTTTCTTTACTATTTTTACGCTGACGAATCCCTCTATTGTTAATGATAACGGAAATTTTATTTTGAAATCCAGATAATCCGGATGGATACCTTATATTGTTGCTACTTGATGGAAAAAGTTTTTCGTCATCTATTTTCAATTCCAGTTCAATAATATTAGGAAAAGAATGCTCACCTAAAATCTCCGTTTTAACGTCAAGATAATCTATCTTATAAGATTCTTTGTTAAACGACAGTAAAGTTTTAGAAAAAGATAAATCACCATATATATCTTTTAACAAAGATAATAGCTCAAAATCATTTGCCGATTTAGCTTTTCTTTCCAAAAATTTTCTATCTTGCCCTTCAGGTATGACTTGTTCAAAAACCGTAAACAGTTGCTGCGATGACAAAACTTTATCTGTCAAAGGCATATCAGGTGTTAAAGGTTTAGAACCGCTTTTTTTAATATATTCATCAGCATAGAAAAATTGATATTGCCCTCTATAAAAATGCAAGTAACCAACTAGTTGGTTCTTTTTGTATATATATAGAATGGGATTCAGTTCTTTTGGATTCATAAGAATAGATTTTTGTCACTTTTGAACAGCAAAAAAATCCGATTTTTGAAAAAATCGGATTTTTCATGTTTTGATTCCAGATGTTAAAAATGTTGATACCCTGCTTTTTCAAAACTAAACAGTCGCCCCTGAGTATCTAAACAACGTAAACCGGGTGATGATTCTATTATACCAATACGAGTATAAGAATAATTAAGCAGTGCTTTTTGTAGGGTGACTTCCTTTTGAGGTGGCACGGTGAAACATAATTCATAATCATCGCCAGCACTTAATGCCATAAGCCAAGCCTTTTCAGGGGATAAATGTTTTATTAATGCCCTTGATAAGGGCAGCTTTGGAAGTTGTAGTGATGCCCCTACGCCACTTGCTTCTAAAATATGCCCTAAGTCAGCAGCCAATCCATCAGATATATCAATGGCACTGCTTGCAATCCCCCGTAAAACTTGACCTTCCGCTACACGCGGTGTAGGTCGATTTAAACGCGATTCGACAAATTGTTGAGCTTGTGGGGATAAGAGCATTTGTTTTTGTATAGAAGCTAAACCAAGCCCGGCATCGCCAAGCGTACCGGTTACATAAATACTATCTCCTTGCCGTGCCCCGCCCCTAAGCAACGCGCTGTCAGGCGGTACAAAACCTGCGATTTGTATCGTGATACTTAAAGGACCACAAGTCGTATCTCCACCCATTAAACTGACTTGATATAACTTAGCCAATTCTAATAACCCTTGAGTAAATCCTTTTAACCAAGCATCATCTTTTTGTGGACAAGTTAAAGCTAAAGTCATCCAAGCGGGCGTGGCACCCATTGCTGCCATATCACTCAAATTAACAGCCAGGGCTTTATAACCAATATCTTGGGAGCAAGTGGTTCTGGGAAAATGTACCCCTTCTACCAATGTATCAATCGCAATCGCAAGCTGCATTCCCATTGGCACAGTACACAGTGCCGCATCATCGCCTATTCCTAAAATCACATCAGTACGTTTCGGAAAAGCTTGAGTAAAATAGCGGGCAATAACATCAAATTCCATTATTAATGGTTAATGCTTAATGGTTAATAAAAGGTTTTAAGAAATACTATTTTTGCCAAAAATAGTATTTCTAAGGAAGGAATGTATTAGTGAAGGCTAGTTTTGAAAGTAAAAAAGTTTTAAGAAATACTATTTTTGCCAAAAATAGTATTTCTAAGGAAGGAATGTATTAGTGAAGGCTAGTTTTGAAAGTAAAAAAGTTTTAAGAAATACTATTTTTGCCAAAAATAGTATTTCTAAGAGCAATGGTTAAATGCTTAATGATTAAGAGATTTTAACTCGACTACTAACATGACAAAGCAATTCATAAGCTATTGTACCCGCAAGATTCGCAATCTCTTCCACCGGTAAATTTTTTCCCCATAATACCACCGGGTCCCCAATGCTCGCATTGGGTTGGCTACGCAAATCCACCGTGATCATATCCATAGATACCCGCCCCACTAACGGTACCCGTTTCCCATTAACCAGCACTGGCGTACCTGTCGGCGCATGGCGAGGATAGCCGTCTGCATAACCTATCGCAACCACCCCAACGGGCATTGTTTGTGGGCAACGCCAGGTAGCCCCGTACCCAATTGCTTCACCTTTACTGTGTCGCTTGATGCTGATCAGGGCCGATTGTAAATGCATCACCGGTTGTAAGCCTTCATCTTTCGCTATACTATCAACAAATGGTGAAGCACCATATAACATAATGCCTGGGCGTACCCAATCGGCATGAGTTTGAGGCCATCCCAAAATACCTGCCGAATTAGCTAACGAAGCCTCTTTGATATTCAGAAATTGAGTCAATCTATTAAAAATATCCGTTTGTTTTTTCGTCGTATTATCATGACGATCATCAGCACAAGCCAGATGACTTATCAAACGGATAGGAGATGCAACTTGCGAACTCGCCTGGAGTATCTTATAAATACGCTCAATTTCATCAGGTGCAAAGCCTATACGATGCATACCTGTATCGACTTTTAACCAGACATTAACCGGTTTTGATAGTTGCCCTTTGACCAAATGTTCAAATTGTTTTGGCGTATGGAGTACCATTTGTAAGTCTTGATGAACAATCACCGACAAATCGTCCGCCTGACAAGAACCTTCTAGTAAAACGATAGGCGTTGTGATGCCAGCTTCCCGCAACTCAAGAGCCTCTTCAAGACAACACACCGCAAAAGCATCAACCTTTGATTGAATAGCGTTGGCTACCCGAATGGCACCATGACCGTATGCATTCGCTTTAATGACTGCCATGATACACTGCGTCGGAGCACAGGTTTTGACTCGTTCTAAGTTATTTTGTAAAGCGGCGGTATCAATAAATGCTTGAGTAGGACGGCTCATGTTGCTTATTCTCCATGAAAAGAATCTTCAGGTATGTAGTTTTTAAATTGGGTGACACTTCCTTGAAAAGCCAGACGGACTATACCTATCGGGCCATTACGTTGTTTGCCAATAATGATTTCAGCAATACCTTTATCGGCACTGTCTTCATTATAAACTTCATCTCGGTAAATAAAGATAATTAAATCGGCAGATTGTTCAATTTCGCCTGATTCGCGCAAATCTGACATCACAGGATGTTTATTCGTTCGTTGTTCAAGACTGCGATTCAATTGTGATAATGCCATTACCGGTACATTGACTTCTTTAGCTAAGGATTTAAGAGAACGCGCGATTTCAGAGACTTCATTGACACGATTTTCCTTATTTCCTGGTATTTGCATTAATTGTAAATAATCAACCACTATCAGACCTAATTGACCCTTTTCACGAGCTAAACGACGCGCCCGAGATCGTAACTCAGTTGGACTTAAAGCAGGTGTTTCATCAATAAATAAGGGTGCCTCTGAAAGTTGACTAACCGCTTTGATAATTTTAGGCCAATCATCGTCAGTCAAATTGCCAGTACGCACACTTTGTAAATTAACCTCTGCTAGGGAAGAAATTAACCGCATGGCTAATTGCTCATTAGACATCTCCATACTAAACACCGCCACAGGTAATTGCTCTTTAACGGCTACATGTTCAGCGATATTCATAGCAAATGAAGTTTTGCCCATAGAAGGGCGTCCTGCTACAATGACTAAATCGGAGCGTTGTAAACCGACTGTTTGCACATCTAAATCGGTAAACCCCGTTGCTATCCCAGTAAGCATACCTTCTTGTTGAGATAGCATATCAATACGATCCAAAGTAGTCTTCACAATATCCTTGAGTTTGACAAAACCATTTTGATTGCGGCTCCCAAATTCCGCTATTTCAAAGACTTTTTTTTCTGCTTGATCAAGCAATTCCGTCGTTGTACGACCTTGAGTATTCAGTGCCGCTTCGGCAATATCGCTACCCACGCGCATTAACTGACGCAAAATAGAACGCTCTCGCACGATTTCTGCGTAAGCCATAATATTTGCAGCACTCGGCGTGTTATTAGCCAATAAGCCTAAGTAGGCACCGCCGCCAATCGCTTTTAATTGATTATGTTTTTGTAACCACTCGGATAAAGTAATCGGATCACAAGGATGCCCTTCTTCAGAAAGGGACTTAATGGCACGAAAAAGAATCTGATGTGCCTGGAGATGAAAATCTTTTTCCGTCAATAAATCAGCAATAGAAATCCATGCTTCATTATTAAGCATCAAACCGCCTAATACGGATTGCTCAGCTTCTTTTGAAAAAGGGGGAGTTTTTAAAGATTCAACAGCACTATCGAAAGGGACATTGGGATAAGTATGCGCCTGCATGAAGCGATTTAGGTATTATTAACATTCAAGAGTTGTCCAAGGCTAAAGCCTTGAACTCCAAAAAACGGTAGTGGTATAAACCTGACAGGTTTAAAAAACCTGTCAGGTTTTTTTCGGAGACTCAATTAGTCTTCAGCAATGACTTGGACCGTCACAAAAGAATCGACATCGGGATGTAAGTGAACTTCAATATCATATTCACCCACTTGTCGTATTGGTCCATCAGGTAAACGAATTTCGTGTTTAGAAATTTTTATTCCCCCGTCACTAATCGCTTGTGCAATATCTGCCGCGCTAACGGATCCAAACAATTTACCTTCGACACCCACTTTGCCAGCGATTTCGACGATAATCTCTTGTAATTGAACCGCACGCTCTTGAGCGGATGTCAGTGTATCTTTTTGTGCTTGTTCAAATTCAGCATGACGTTCTTCAAATTCGGCCATGTTTTCTGGGGACGCTGGCACCGCTTTTCTTTGGGGAATCAAATAGTTACGCCCATAACCGCTTTTAACAGCAACTTGAGCCCCTAGATTGCCTAAGTGTTTAATTTTTTCAAGGAGAATGACTTCCATTTTTTAAAACCTCAGTGTTTTCTAATGAAAAATGAAACGGATCACTTTTCAATTATCATGTGCATCGGAATAAGGTAATAATGCCAAGTAACGGGCGCATTTAATGGCTTTAGCCAATTGCCGCTGATATTTTGACTTGGTACCCGTAATACGACTTGGTACAATCTTACCCGTTTCCGTAATATAGCCCCTGAGCGTGTTCAGATCTTTGTAATCGATCTCCTTAACACCTTCGGCAGTGAATCGACAAAATTTTTTGCGACGAAAAAAACGTGATGATGTATACATACAACCTCATTAATAGTAAAATGTTTGGTGATGGGTAAAGGAAAATTTTTAGTTATCCCTAACCACGGCTGCCTCTTCTTCATGATCAGTATCATCACCTAAGTCATTTTCATCGTTTTGAGTATCGTCGTACAATTCTTGTTCAGGTGATTTCGGTGCTTGTGTATCCTTATCTTCTTTGGCTTTAATCAAAGGAGACTGTTCTGTAATCGCTTGTTTTTGTCCGATAACCAGATGACGAATCACGGCATCGTTAAAGCGAAATGTGTTGATCAGTTCATCAAGAACATTGGTATCACACTCAATGTTCATCAAAACATAGTGTGCCTTGTGTACCTTATTAATAGAATAGGCTAATTGGCGGCGTCCCCAATCTTCCAGGCGGTGTATATGACCACCTTTGCCTTCTATTATGGCTTGATAACGTTCAACCATTGCAGGCACTTGATCGCTCTGATCTGGATGAACGAGAAATACAATTTCGTAGTGTCTCATGCGACTCCTTACGGATTAAATAGCTTTATGTCAATGTCATAAAGCAAGGAGATAATTCAAATTCCGATGAAAGAACATCGGCACTTAATAAAGTAGGATAGTATAATCAAAATTAAAATGGATAGCAAGTATTTTTGCTTTTGAGTTTAAAAAAAAACGAATTTTTTGAAAATTGGGAAGGAAGAGCAGGATTCTTTTTTATAAATTGTAAAAAAAAGAAACCCAGGCGCAAATTGAAAAGAGCAGAAATACCATTTTTTGAAAAAATGGTATTTGTGCCTTAAAAAAACGGGCGAATAGAAAAAATACTATTTTTCAAATAGTATTTTGGAAAACTTGAAAGGGCAGAAATACCATTTTTTGTATCTTATCAAAATTTAGAGGTAGGGTGGGTAGGAACGGAAGTGGAAACCCACCATTTTTCAACGGAACGGTGGGTTTCCATTTCATTCCTACCCACCCTACATTTCGAGCCGACCACCAAATTTTAATAGGATACCATTTTTTCAAAAAATGCTATTTCTTTCCCATTCCTTACTTACCAGTCAGTACTTCGTTCATACGCTTATACTGATTATTCACATCCTGCTCCACCACTTTGGAGGCATTTCGTTTGCTGGAAAGGGTACGATGTTCTTCCAACATTTTGCCTACTTTTTCGACATCAGTAACGTTATTCGCAGCTCGGCTTCTACTTATGCGAGTGCCAATTGTTTCATAACAATCACCTATATCCATGTCTATAATCAGGTAAAAACACCCGGTAACAGTATCTTCTGAAGTAAATTCAAAGTCAAAAAATTCTTGTATACCTTCAATAGAAGTAAAAGCAAGAAGAGAAAAACTGTCATACTCAGGATCATATCCGGCTATGACATCATCATTGCCATACTCATCGACACCAAAGATGTTAAATTCACCAGGATACGATGAAGATTCTTCCATCGAAGTCAAGCTATAGATATCAGTAAATTCACTTATGATCGTGTAAGTAAATGACCAAGTTCCCTGCAAACGCGCTGTCTGACACCGGTTATAATCAGGTGTGCCAACCGAAAATTGGCTACAGGAAGACCCATCGCTCGGACCGGTTAAGGGCGGCAACGACACGCCACCACAATCTGTGGGAACAGCACCGGCTAGGGAAAAAGTACCGTTTGAGGTTAAAGCCAAATCCACTTGATAACAATCTACCCCGGTTCCAAATGGGTTCGGGACTTCTACGGTTGGGATATATAACCCACCCAATCCCGGATCAAATGTTGAGTTATGCGCCAAAAGGGCAGACGGAAATACAAGCATTATAGCAAAAGCTATTGAAAAGTACACGTTTCTTACCCGTGTAGAAAAACCGATGTTGCGTACAAGTTGAGACATTTTTAATACCTCTAATTTACTAGCAATTGGAGTTACAATTGGCACTGGTTCAATTCAATGCCTGTTCAAATACATTGTATACAAAAATACTCATCATGTAAAATATTTAATTCAAAAAAAATCCGATTTTTATAATGTTCAAAAGGCTTAAAAAATCTTCTTTTTGGCAAAAAAAGTATTTCTAAAGGCTAATAAATCCCTTTTCATCAAGGAATAATAAAAAAATCACTATTAGAAAAACCACTTTGGCAGCTATCATTATAAGCTCTTATAGCCACATAAAAATTATTTCCACTGGATAAACGAATCAACAATTTTGTTTCTTTACCTATGTCAAAATGCCCGATGGGTATGCCGAAGGGATAGGGCGCATAATAAATATCATACCCAGTTGCGTTAGCCACTTGCGACCAAGATATTACCAATGTATAATTTTCAATAACGTCTAATGTCATCACAGGTGCTTCCAACCCACATAATTGTTCGGTAACAAAATCATCAAAAACTGACACTCGCGTGTAAACACCATAAGAACCTGCCTGGGCACAGCCATCTCCAAAACTGACAATGCCTACTTGATTCCAGCCATCGCCTGATTCATTCTTAATGACTAAGGGACCCCCACTATCTCCCTGACAGGCATCTTTGCCACCTTCAATAAAACCAGCACATAACATATTAGGGGTAATTTCGACCCTGCGATAAACGTTGTTACATTCAGTGTTGGATACAATGGGTATCTCTACTTGACGCAATTCATCTAAAAATGTTGGTCTGGTATCAAGAGCTGAGGTATTACCCCAACCCAGTGCAGTCGCCATTTTACCTTCAGTGGACATGTCAGAGTTTATTAAATTAACCGGCGTGTAGGCGACCGGTCTTTCCAATTCTAATAGCGCAATATCCGAATCCAGGGTTTGATAATCAGGATGTACGGCAATTTTTTTGACCCGCACCCGTTCTCCTTCATCAGTACGAAGATCATGCATCCCAAACAATACATCAATACTTCTACTGGAAAAAATGTCCTCAACACAATGAGCCGCTGTTAATACCCACTGCGGATGAATTAACGTACCTCCACAAAATTGACCTTCTAATGGAGATTTACCATGTATGACCAATATTGCCATCCAAGGCCATGCATTATGGTTAGAAATTTCACCACCGACAATTCTTGGTGTGGATTTAGAAGTCAATGGTAAAGTTTCTTGTGCTGCTATCATTTCTGATAGACATAAGCTAACTATACCAACTATGAATAACATCATTTTCATAATATTCTCCTGAACATTGTTATGAAATAAGATTATAGTTCAAAAATAACTTAATTTCAAGCCTTATGATTTTGATTATAAAATCTTAATTTAAATTAAACGCCATCAGAAATACTATTTTTTAAAAGTCGTTTTTCTAACACGCTAAGCGAGTCGTTACAAATTCTAATTATAAAGCCCTATTACTCATGCGAATTAAAAGTTTAGAAATCCTTTTAAAATCATATAATTAAAATTGGTGATTTTGGGCTATGTCCTGGGTTTGTTTTCTTAGCCATTGTTTTTAGTAGATACACAAATTTCAACCATTAATTCGCATAAAGGAAGTATAGAACTACATTAGAAATACTATTTTTGCCAAAAATAGTATTTCTTTAAGCCTTTTGACTTTAAAAGCTAGAACATCAATTGTTATAAGGTGTGAGTACAACGGATTTAGGATACGAAGTAACTTCGCGATGCGGAGATCAAAAGACGGATAAGTTAGGAATGTGCATGAAATAACTTCGACAACTAAACCTGACAGGTTTTGGAAACCTGTCAGGTTTGATTCAACATATCGAAAAATTATTTCATGCACGTTCCTTATTGGACCCATATAAGGCTGAATTTAAAATATGAGTCCACTCCGAAAAGTCGAGAAATATCGGTATCAAAGAGAATGCTAATATTTACATTGTTGAAAACAAAGAACTAAGAAAATAAAAACGACTTTTCGGAGTAGACTCAAATATAATTTATAAAAAATTTATAAAATTAATATATTATAAATCAATAAGTTATCTTAAAAAAATGAGCGATAAAACGTGAATAATCAAAAAATTCTCCTTCTACAGGTTGACAAATAGATAAATAGGAACTAAACTTTAAGACATGTAGGTTTAACTTCACTTCAGCGTTTGAGTTTTTTATTTTATTGTATAACGAATTACTTGGATAATGCAAATGGATAAGCCAATGAGCATTTTACCAAAATGATTTCATAATGGTTTATCTTTTTTTCTAGTAATCCGTTTTGCTTTATAGGATTCGATCAAATTCACTCGTTCAAACATGCATATATTATACCATTAATTTAATTTTCAATTGGAGAAAATATATAATGAGACTAAAACTGGGTAAGTATTTAAGACTTTCCCTAATTGTGTTAGCAGTTCTACTTATGCCTCCCCAGGCTTGGGCTGCTGAAGACAATACGGAGAATGCAGTAGTAACTACTGAGGCACCTGAGATTGATTCCAGTTCCAGTGATGATACCGCATCCGGTGATGACACCGCATCCGGTGATGACACCGCATCCGGTGATGATACCGCATCCGGTGATGACACCGAGTCCGGTGATGACACTGAATCCGGTGATGACATCGATTCCAGTGATGATACTGATTCCAGTGATGACACTGATTCCAGTGATGACACTGATTCCAGTGATGACACCGATTCCAGTGATGACACTGATTCCAGTGATGACACCGATTCCAGTGATGACACTGATTCCAGTGATGACACTGATTCCAGTGATGACACCGATTCCAGTGATGACATTGATTCCAGTGATGACACTGATTCCAGTGATGACACTGATTCCAGTGATGACACCGATTCCAGTGATGACACTGATTCCAGTGATGACACCGATTCCAGTGATGACACCGATTCCAGTGATGACACTGATTCCAGTGATGACACCGATTCCAGTGATGACACTGATTCCAGTGATGACACCGATTCCAGTGATGACACTGATTCCAGTGATGACACCGATTCCAGTGATGACACTGAATCTGGTGATGACACAGAGTCCGGTGATGATACTGAACCTGGTGATACTGCTGAATCTGGTGATGACACAGAGTCCGGTGATGATACTGAACCTGGTGATACTGCTGAATCTGGTGATGACACTGAATCTGGTGATGACACAGAGTCCGGTGATGACACAGAGTCCGGTGATGACACTGAATCCGGTGACGATGATGCGTCCTTAGAATTTATTGTTGAAGGTCATATTTTAGATGAATCTGGTATCCCGGTTGAAGGAGCAGAAGTTATTGTTAAAGGTCAGATTTTAGATGAATCTGGTAACCCGGTTGAGGGAACAGAAGTCATTGTAGGCGATTTGACGGCAATTACAGATGTTGATGGTTACTATCAAATTACTGGCTTAACAGATGAATCAGGTTACTATCAAATTATTGGCTTATTGGCTGGTGACTATACCTTGATCGTGATTCAATCAGAACTCGTTTTTCAAGAAGCGCAATTTACTTTTGATGAAAATCAGCCAGTTGTAACCGTAGATATTAGTGCTGGTAGCGCATCTGATGACGATGACACTGCATCCGATGATGACGATGACACTGCATCCGATGACGATGATGATGACACT
>Ga0233403_10001244_pt1 | contig 11974 bp, 6 predicted proteins | sample Na_oxic_1_MG_FD_179866 | JGI IMG/M metagenome (GOLD analysis project Ga0233403, IMG submission 179866) | Seawater microbial communities from Saanich Inlet, British Columbia, Canada - Na_oxic_1_MG | ecosystem: Environmental > Aquatic > Marine > Inlet | place: Canada: British Columbia | collected...
AATACATGGTCAACCCTATATGACGCTTATTCGGTTGTGATGGAATTGATGCCGGGAACTTCTGGATATTTTTATATCACAGAGGCTAAAAATAAACAAGCCGCTACGGTGAAACAACCGGCGCCGAATGATGCGACACAACCAGCCACTCAAGTTAAGTAATCTCTTGGTTGACGCTAATAATCTGGGACGAATTCTGTTTCGGGTCACAAAATTTATTTTTGTAAGGGCAATCTTTTATGGTTGCCCTTTTTTTTTTAATGACCCGAAAATTTAAGTGATTATAATCTATACTATAAGAGTTTTTTATTTATATCGAGGAATTAGGTTATGAACAAATCCTGCACAAGGATGCTGGGGCACATCTCAAAGCCACTTATTCCAGTGGTATGGGCATTGGTCGTGCAGACCTCTTATGCACAGACCAATATCGCGCCCTTCGCGGATGCTTTCGCGACACCTACCACTGGGACTGCCCCGTTAACGGTGACAATCGACGGCAGCGGCGATGCTGGCAACATTTGGTTAAATATAAACCAGTTAATAATTAATAATTTCGGCAATATCATTAGCTCAACTTTGGGCAGCGGTAGCGGCGGTAGTATCAATATTTTTAGCACGGATATAGAAATGAATAGTGGATCAATTAAGTCGCGCAGTGTTGGTAAAGGCAATGCCGGTTCAATTGCTATCTCAACTGAAACGGCTACGCTCAATGATATCAGTCTCATTTCGACTTTAGCACTTTATAGTGGCGGAGGTGATATTGAATTGACGGTGCGAGATCAGCTTCATTTATTCGACAGCGGTATCAGTGCATACGCGAAAGGCAAGCAACCACATCATCACGGCGGCAATATCACCATCAAACATCCTGGGCTTTTTACACTTGATAACAGCGAATTGCTTGCCAATGCCAAACGGGGCAATGGTGGCAATATAGATATACACGCTGAACAACTTCTACCATTGGGCAACAATGTGATAGATGCGTCTTCGGAATTAGGCTTAAATGGCCGGTTAATTATTAATGATATTGATATCAGTAACAATATCATACCTTTATATCTCAATTACTTAGCCGCTGACCAACAACTGCCACCCCGTTGTGCGGAACGTCTCGGTACCGATGTGAGTAGTTTTACCGTGACCGGTGCCAATATCTTCCCAGAATCGCCCGATGCTTTGAGTGTTCATATTCCGAGTCAATTACTGGACTCACACTAACATCAAATTGGAGTCTAAACCTTCCAGTTTGGGAAGCCCAAAGCTGAAGCTTTGGACTCCAACATTAAAAATGGCTATCTACAAATGGGAATTTGTCCTCAATGTGCCACTTTCAAAGGAGCTAATATGACAACAAGAGAAATTATCCAGACCGAAATTGACTCGCTTGGTGAAGATATGCTTGATGAATTATATCCCTTAATCAAGCGTTTTATCAAATCCAAACGGGCCGCTAAAAAACCCAGTTTGATGTCAAAACTGCAACAAATACAGATTGACGCACCAGAAGATTTTTCTGCTTTGAATTGTACGCCACTGGAGAAAAAAGTGCAAAAACCAATATTCGTTGATACCGTCTTTGTTCTTGCATTGCTGATCAGTACCATGAAATAGCCAGTCAACTCGCTAAACAATTTTAAGCCTATCCGTTGCTGATTACGGATGCAGTTTAGTCGATTGCATTTCATTTTTGGTTATGCGGGAATATGGCATCACTCAGGCCTTAACGTTTGACCAACATTTCGTGCAAGCCGGATTTCAAGCACTCATGCGAGATTTTTCGTAGCACCCGAAAGCGGAAATATCTGGCCCATTAAAAATCCGATTTTTCTAAAAAATCGGATTTCTTTGACCTTTTGGATGGTACGGGAACTTAATACCTCAATAACCTCTTGCAAAATTGCTCAAAAATTTTTGAGTTCGCCGTCACTAACCTGAAATTGGAATCCAAACCGGAAAGTTTTGGCTCTCAACTGACGACTCGTTTCTAAAATTTATTATATTATCAAGAAAAATTTATTTCAAAAATTGACCGGTTCTCTATGGCCTATCTCATTGTTACCAATGTATTTCCGATATCCTATTTAACACAATCCGATATTTTCTCATACACGCAGAACAAATTCGGCCATTAGGCCATAATGTGATAGATGCGTCTTCGCAGTTCGGGTTAAACGGCCGATGGTTTCTTAACGATATTGATATCGGTGATAATAATGATACCATTATCTCCCATTCGTTTATTTCAAAAAATCGCTGTACTCGGTATATCCAACCAAAAATAGATATTATTATGAACTTAAATGTTATTTATGGCAAAGCAAAGAATGAAATGGCTATCAAGGCACTCATTGATACGCTAAAAAGTGTTCAGGTAACCGGTACATTGTATATTGGTTATCCGATTCTGGCTTTGGCAGATGAATCGATTACCCTTGATGCGCTCCTTGTCGCTGATAATTTGGGGCTGGTGGTGTTCCTTATGCCGCCGACTCAAGAAATTGATTGGCTTACGCCTGAAGGTGTGGAAAAATTATTGGATAAGCAAGATCAGCTTTTCTACGCCGTGACCAATCATTTGGGCCGCCATGACCATTTGCGAAACAAACGTAAACTGGCGGTTGCTGTCAATGTTGTCTCGTTTTTTCCTGATTTAACCAAGTTCTCAGTTAATAAAGCCGATGTTATCGTTGCTACCAGTGGGACTCTAGGTGAGATACTTGCCGAATGCCAACAAACCGAGCCTAAATATATCCCCGCGTTAAATGCCGCTATTCAAAAAATAACCAACATCAAACCGGTTAAAAAGCGCGACAATGTTAACAAAACCAATTCAAAAGGGGCAATACTGAAACAAATTGACCAGGAAATTGCCAACCTCGACGATTGGCAAAAACAAGCGGCGATTGAAACCCCCGACGGTCCTATGCGAATTTTGGGATTGGCGGGTTCCGGCAAAACGATGGTACTGGCGTTAAAAGCAGCCTATCTGCATTCTTTATATCCGGACTGGCTTATCGCCGTCACTTTCCATACTCAAACGCTTGCACAACAATTCAAAACATTAATACGTCGGTTCAGTTATGAACATTCCAATCATGAGCCTAATTGGGATAAACTGCAAGTGCTTCATGCTTGGGGAAACCGTAGTCAGCCCGGACTATACTCAGAGATTGCCACCCGTCTTGATTATCCAGTACGCGATTTTCTCTATGGTAAAACGAAATATGGCCCCAAAAAAGCTTTTGAGGGGGTTTGCAATGAGTTAATCGCGGTTATCCAGAACCGAGAAGTCCCGACACTATACGATGCAGTTCTGATTGATGAAGCATCGGATTTGCCCAGTTCATTTTTCAAAATGGTTTACCGATTTCTCACGCCAGAAAAGCGGGTTGTCTGGGTTTATGATGAATTACAGAATCTCACCATCGACTCTTGGATACCGCGGCCAGAAATGCTTTTTGGGCACAATGAATTGGGACAACCTAACGTGATACTCACAAATACCGAGGGTGATGCACGTCAAGATATTATCCTGCCGGTTTGCTATCGGAATACGCCTTGGGCATTGACTGTCGCTCATAGCTTAGGTTCTGGTATTTACCGACAAGAGGGACTTGTCCAACTGTTTGAGGACGATGCGGTATGGGGGAAAATAGGCTATGAATTAATAGGGGGGCAATTTCAACCGAATGCGCGTGTTGTGTTACGGCGTAAAGAAACGTCATTTCCCAAGTTTTTTAACGAGTTACTGTCGCCTGATGAGGCTATTTCATGCCATCATTTTGAAGACTTTGAGCAAGAAGTCAACTGGATTGCTGATCAAGTGTTCAACAACCTTCACGAAGACGAGTTAGACGCTGATGATATTCTCATCATTCTTGCCGATGCGCTGACCGCCAAGAATAAAGCCAACCAAATTATCTTAGCTTTGCGGGGACGTGGAATCCAAGCACATCTTGCCGGTGTAACCAGCAGTGTTGACGAGCTATTTAGAGCCGAATCGGTGGCAATCGCCACTATTGAAATCGCCAAAGGGAACGAAGCCCCCATGGTGTATGTTGCCAATTCTGACTGTTGTGCCAGTGGATTTGAACTGCTCAAATTAAGAAATGGCCTGTTTACCGCCATTACTCGTTCTCGTGCGTGGGTACGTCTTTGCGGGGGTGGCGAAGGAATGCACCAAATCAAAGCCGAGTTTGACGCGCTCAAAAGCCAGAACTTTTCACTGAATTTTACCTGGCCCGATGAAGCGGACAAATTACGGACACTCAACCGTGATCGTAATACGACCGCCGAAAAAGCCAAACTGAAACGCGCTATAGAAGGTCTCAAGGATTTTCTGGAACTGGTTGAAAATAAAAAAATGGATATAAACACGCTTCCCGTTGATTTGAGACAAGGACTGGAGCGGATTATTATAGGAGGAACCGCTGTTTGACCCCCAGCCAACTTAGAAATGATTTGCAGAACGCTTATGATCTGATGTTAGAAAAGGGATTTTCTATTTATAATCAACCACTTAGCTATGAGCAAAACGGTTCTACAATAAGAGTCACTTGGCGGCAATCGGGCACACACTTTGGTACTTTTAATCATTTTTGCGGAGGAAGAAAAATTAATACATTTTTCTTGGAGATAATGAGTTTGTTTGTCTGAGTTCAGGACTGGAGTCCAAACTTTAGTTTGGACATCCAAGCTAAAGCTTGGACACCAAAATATTTCGTTGCACTCGGCATACGAATCGGCCATCAATAATAAATTATAAATATAAACAATTAGTTTAAATAAATATGAACCTCAAATAGTTTGGCAAATTTTAGCGATGTGTCCATTTATATAAATACAACAAATCTAAAATCGTTGCACTCGGCATACGACTCGGCCATCAATAATAAATTATAAATAGAAACAATTAGTTTAAATAAATATGAACATCAAATATTTTGGCAATTCTTAGCGACTTGTCCGTCTATTTAAAAATAAAGACAAAGCCATCTTGCCCATCTAAATAAACCGTCAAAATCATCTCAAACTTTTTTTGGCAAAAATCGGCGAATTGTCCGTCTATTTAAAATAAAGACAAAGCCATCTTGCCCATATAAATAAACCGTCAAAATCATCTCAAACTTTTTTTGACAAAAATCGGCGACTTGTCCGTCTATTTAAAATAAAGGTAAATGAATATTTTTACGAAACCAACAGTTTTATGAACTCAAGGAGAAATATTATGAATACTCGCACTACACTGAAACATTCTCGTTTGGCTATTGGTTTTGCAGCCGCATTGTCTTTGTCTATGGCACAGGCGGGAACCATTACCCTTAATGGGCAAGAAAACATCGCCTTTACAGTAACTAATTTGGTTAATGTCGAAGGGTTTGGGGCCCATTTCTCTACGACGGCTTCTACCAATGGATATGGTGGTGCTAATGTTGAATGTCATCTGTTATCTGGTTCAGTTGGAAATCCCGGATCAACAGTGTTCGCCCTTTGCTATGATGGTTATTTAGACCCAACTCACCATGCTAATGAGTACCGCCTCGATTTGGGTGCGAAGATACGGAGCGATGACGGTAGAGATACTCTCTCCAGCGTAACTTTTATTGTCAGCGAAGAATGTGTCAAGGTAGAAGCAGAACGCATTGCCTCCAACCATTTCACTAATGAAAGTTATCCCTACAAAATCGAAGCCACTTTCCCACTACGGCAATCCACTGGGTTTTGGAGTACTGGTCAAATCCACTACCGTGAAAACGACGTACTCGACGGGAGTCGAGAAGGTATTAATTATGTCCTGAGTGTTGCCGAAAATGTACCTGATGGTTGCGGCAGCAGCGGCGGCGGCGGCAATTATCCCAGCCCCACGTACCGATTTGATTCTGTTAATAATACCGGTGTTTTGACTCTGCCTACTGTCGATATAGAAATGATTAATCCGTTGATTCCTAATACATGGTTAACCCTGTATGACGCTTATTCGGTTGTGATGGAATTGATGCCGACTTCGGGATATTTCTACCTCACAGAGGTTACAGCGACACAACCCGCGACTGATGCAGCCCCGACACAACCAGCCACTCAAGTCACAGAGGCTAAAGAGAAACAACCCGCTGCTGCTGTGAAACAACCCGCGACAGATGATGCCGCCTCGACACAACAAGTCGCTAGAGTTAAGTAATCTCTTGGCAGGTGCTAATAATCTGGGACGAATTATGTTTCGGGTCACAAAATTTATTTTTGTAAGGGCAATCTTTTATGGTTGCCCTTTTTTTTTTAAATGACCCGAAAATTTAATTGATTATGATATATAATATTTTTTCTTTATATCGAGGAATTAAGTTATGAACAAATTCTGCACAAGGATGCTGGGGCACATCTCAAAGCCACTTATTCCAGTGGTATGGGCATTGGTCGTGCAGACCTCTTATGCACAGACCAATGTCGCGCCATTCGCGGATGCTTTCGCGACACCTACCACTGGGACTGCCCCGTTAACGGTGACAATCGACGGCAGCGGCTCTTATGATTCGGATGGTACCATTGTTGATTATCAATGGAAATCATCTGATGGACAAACTGCGTCTGGCGTAAAGTCCAGCCTGACTTTTAGGGCTGCTGGGGCTTACGATATCGATCTGGTTGTCATTGATGATTTTGGCTCCGTCAATACCAATACCGCGCAGCAAACGATTAAAGTGACTTTGGCGAACGACTCCAAGCCACCAGTCGCGAAATTCACTGCCACTCCCACTTCGGGCACCGCACCATTGACTGTCCAATTGGATGCCAGCGGCTCCTCTGATTCGGATGGTATCATTGTTGACTATCAATGGAATAGCTCGGACGGCCAAACGGCCTCGGGACGTGACGCAACTATGACCTTTGACTCCGTAGGGACTTACAAGATTAGCCTAGTGGTTAAGGATAATGACGGATTAATCAGTACCAATAGCGCACAACAAACCATCAAGGTAACGGCAAAACCCTCACTACAATCACCCCTCGCGAAATTCGCTGCCGCTCCCACTTCGGGCACCGCACCATTGACTGTCCAATTGGATGCCAGCGGCTCCTCTGATTCGGATGGTACCGTGGTTGAGTATCAATGGAATAGCTCGGACGGCCAAACGGCCTCGGGACGTGACGCAACTATGACCTTTGACTTGCCTGGGACTTACAAGATTAGCCTAGTGGTTAAGGATAATGACGGATTAATCAGTACCAATAGCGCATCGCAAACAATCAGTGTGACGGCCAAACCCAAAGAATTTATCCATGTACCATGGGATAGACGACCTTGTTTATCGGAAAACACGGTGGACGTTGCGGCAACGGTATGCAATAATTCAACTATTCCTCAAACGTATCAACTGTCGTCCATATTACCTTCAAGTTCTCACTCTCAGTGTAATTTTACCCCGACACCGCCAGTCATCAATTACAAAGTCAGTCCAACACCAATCACCGTACCGCCGGGGCAATGCGATGCCGTTACCGTTCAAATAGACGTACCGGCTGGGTTGACGGGTAGTGAGACCGCTTGTTATACGGCGATAGTTAATAATATCAATACTGGTCAGAGCCTGAGTGATGAAGGCTCAATACTCGGTCCGATTGAATGGTGCGTTGTTAGACCGCCGAATATTGATATGGCGTTCCAAACCTTACGTTTATCAGAGCCGATGTCAGTGACTTTCAATGTCACCAATACCGGCGACACCGCAAAAACACTTGATTATACGCTGATTCCAGTCCGTTCAGATATGGACGACTCGCAAGACGTATCATTAAGTATAAATGGCCAAGAACCGGGTATTGGCGTTTCTGACAAATTGTTCTTGATTCCGGGCGAAACCAGTCATATTATATTTATAGCTGCGTTAACACAGCCCGATCCATTCAGTGTTGTTGAGGCGATTCTGATGACGGATGTGGACGGAGATGGGACTCAAGAGCCTTTGTATTCGACGGCTTTTTTATATCCATTGGGCGGTGACGATGAGGATGTGCTTTCTCAAATCAGATTTGACGGCCTCAAAAAATCCTACGATATCGGCGATACCCTGACGATTACCGTGGCCGAATCATCAGCAACCTCACGTTCAGAGCGCGTTGATCTGTGGGTAGCCGCACAAATACCAACCGGTGAGTTAGTGTATATAACCGCCTCACCCCCGTTTAGTTTGGAGCCGCTGCCGTTTAAAACCGGGATAGTTCCATCAGAAACGGTGCATTCGGTGTTTGAATTGGAAGTGTTTTTGGGTATGGAAGGAAAATACTTGCTTTATGCGCTTTACGCGCAAGAAGGTAGCAACCCGTTAGTCGCGGATAGCACTGTTTGGCGGTCGAATCTGATGACCTTTCCAGTCTGGTTAGCCCAATGTTTGCCAGCCACGTACACCTCGACCAGCGGACTATTGCATTTTCCGGCGGTCAAGATGGCCACTGAACCGGTACAAGTATTTGAGGCCAATCTGCAATTGGAGTCGGAGCCACCAGTCTTTAAATTCATTGACGCAACGCCGTTATCTAATAACGCCGCCACGCGAGTCGAATGCCCGATATTCGATCCTAACACTGGGCAATTACATATACCGGTTGCAATAGAGGGTTCGGAAACGTTTGAGGTGGACTTGCAACTGGAGTCTCCTGAGCCACTGATATTCAATATCATCAATGTGACTCCTACTTTCTAATTAAGATCGTCCGAAAAAAACGATAACTTCGCTCGTGCAAGGTTCGCCTTGCACTCCTGATCGTCATTTATTAAGGAGATATGTTATGAATAAAATGCGTTGGTTGATAACGATACCCTTCATTCTGCTCACGTTGTCTGGGGGAAGTATTTATGCTGAAGAACCGGAGAATGTTCTGGTTTTTACTGATCTCCATGCCGCTGGTGCGAGAAGTCGCGCACAAGTTGATTATGTGTCAATGGTAGCACAAGTCACGCTCAAATTTATTGATGACTATTGGGCACAGTACCAACGTCCGGTGCCAGAGAAGATTTTCAATGAGTTTGTGAACGGGTTGTTAATCAATGATCCGATAGTACGGAAAGTTTATTATGTGCCAAAGAAATTTCTGACCTTTATCATGCACAGTCGTACCGTTCATCCAGTCACCAGTGTTCAGGACGCGCCTTTTGTTGAACCGATGCTACTGGGCAAGACACTTGTCTATCGTTTTGAAAATGAGAAATGGGTGCTTGATAAAGAAAAATCGACCGTTCCCTGGTTTGCTAACTCGGATATGTACCATCTCACTCAATCCTTGCAGGGTAGTTTGGTTGAAGATAAGGCGAGAATCCATTTGCAAGCGGATTATGCTTTAAAGGTGGTCACAGAAATCCTCAATTTTCTGAAAGTCTATCGGGTACAATACCAACAGGCGGTGCCAATAGCGGCTTTCAGTCACTTTGTGGACTTTCTGTTAAAAAACGGGACTGATCCGATCATATCGGCAATCCAGTATGTGCCGGAGCAATCCTTTGTGGTGATATTGCAGAACACTCCCTTTGTTGAGCCAGAACTTCGCGGTAAGACACTTAGTTATCGGTTTGTAAAGGATACTTGGGTGTTTGATTCAGAAAAATCCACCGTGCCGCAACCGATAGTTGCTTTTTTATTCTATCATTCGTCTCACCCAGCATCACTAGATGTTCCGGATTGCAAGATCATTATTACCGACCATTGCCAAATATACCCTAAAGAATTTCCCCCTTCTGACACCCCACCACCATGGTCTGATAGTGAATGGTGTCCCTATTGGTCAGTTTTTGTCGCTCCATCAGAGCAGCTATAAATAAAAACCCACCATTGGCGTGGTTTAGACAATGACAAAATCCTCCACTGCCCCCTTTGTACTAAGAGGGCATTTAATTGGCTTATAACCATGAAAATCAACAAATTGCAATCCTATCTGTCAGTGATTTTACTGTCATTGAGTTCCGTGCTATCGGCCGAAATTGTGCTGGATGGTACGCTAGGCAGCAAGGGCGCATTAGTCGGCCCTGATTTTCTGATTAAAGATACCATGGGACAACAACTAGGCGGTAATTTGTTCCATAGCTTTGAGTCGTTCAACGTCAATACTGGTGAACGTGCCACTTTTATGGGGCCATCTTCAATAGAAAACATCCTTGCACGAGTCACGGGCGGTAACCGTTCCGTGATTGATGGCACACTTCGCTCGGAAATTCCTAACGCGAATTTATATTTGCTCAATCCCAGTGGTATCCTGTTTGGCAAAAATGCTCGTTTGGATATTACCGGTTCATTTCATGCCAGTACCGCTAACTATCTGCGTTTAGGAGATGAGGGACGTTTTTCGGCCAGTTATCCCATTGACTCGTTGTTGACGGTGGCACCGCCACAAGCGTTTGGTTTTTTAGATAATCCGGCGAGGATTAGTCTCCAAGACACTCTTCTTAGCGTCGATGAAAACAAAACGTTGTCGGTGTTAGGTGGTGATTTGCAAATGGACAACAGTGCGTTGTATGCGCCCGATGGACAAGTCAATCTGGTCTCTGTCGCGTCTGCTGGCGAAGTGATACCGAGTTTGTCCAACACGGCTGATAAGTTGGGCACAATAATAATCTCACAGTCTCCAGATATTCCATTAAAAAAAATGGATGAGACTGAAATAGCCAGCATTGATACCAGCGGCCGAAATGGCGGGCAGATATTTATTCAAGGCGAACAATTTTTCTCCAGCGGTGGACGTATATCTTCACAAGTCGCACCTCACCTGACTCAAACCCAGGTGGGCGGCATCACGATTGAAACGCAACAAATGACGCTCCAACAAAGCAGTCTGATTGACACGAATACTTATGGCAGCGGCAATGGGGGCGAGATAACCATTACCGCGACTGACAACTTGACCATGATAGGCGGCAGTGGTATTTCCGTTGCTTCGGGGCCTGAAACCACCGGTGATGCCGGCACGATTCAGTTGAATATTGGACAGTTGACGCTGCAAGATGGTAGCTTTCTTGATAGCAGCACGTTGGGTAGCGGCAACGGAGGTGACATAACCATTAGCGCGACTCAGGGTGTTTCACTTTTTAGGCAAAATATGAGTAGCCAACCAAGTATAATTTCCAGCAGCGTTGGTAACCAGAACTTCACAAGTTCAGGTGATGGTGGTCAAATTCGTATCACCGCACCTCGCTTAGAACTGAAAGATCGGGGTGCCGTGCAAACGGGTGCCTTCGGATTAAGCAGCGGCAATGCGGGCAATATTTGGTTAAAGACCGATCATTTAATCCTTAATAATTTAGGCACTGTTATTAGCTCAACTTTGGGCAGCGGTAGCGGCGGTAGTATCAATATTTTTAGCACGGATATAGAAATGAATAGTGGATCAATTAAGTCGCGCAGTGTTGGTAAAGGCAATGCCGGTTCAATTGCTATCTCAACTGAAACGGCTACGCTCAATGATATCAGTCTCATTTCGACTTTAGCACTTTATAGTGGCGGAGGTGATATTGAATTGACGGTGCGAGATCAGCTTCATTTATTCGACAGCGGTATCAGTGCATACGCGAAAGGCAAGCAACCACATCATCACGGCGGCAATATCACCATCAAACATCCTGGGCTTTTTACACTTGATAACAGCGAATTGCTTGCCAATGCCAAACGGGGCAATGGTGGCAATATAGATATACACGCTGAACAACTTCTACCATTGGGCAACAATGTGATAGATGCGTCTTCGGAATTAGGCTTAAATGGCCGGTTAATTATTAATGATATTGATATCAGTAACAATATCATACCTTTATATCTCAATTACTTAGCCGCTGACCAACAACTGCCACCCCGTTGTGCGGAACGTCTCGGTACCGATGTGAGTAGTTTTACCGTGACCGGTGCCAATATCTTCCCAGAATCGCCCGATGCTTTGAGTGTTCATATTCCGAGTCAATTACTGGACTCATTGGACGAGCAACCCAGTG
>Ga0233403_10001245_pt1 | contig 11964 bp, 15 predicted proteins | sample Na_oxic_1_MG_FD_179866 | JGI IMG/M metagenome (GOLD analysis project Ga0233403, IMG submission 179866) | Seawater microbial communities from Saanich Inlet, British Columbia, Canada - Na_oxic_1_MG | ecosystem: Environmental > Aquatic > Marine > Inlet | place: Canada: British Columbia | collected...
CAATGAAACACCTGATGATATAGATGAAAGTACAGCAGTAGAAGAGCTTGAACTTGACTTAACAGATAACATAACACCTGATAATATAGAGAATGATACAGCAGCAGCGGAGCTTGAACTTGACTTATCAAATACCACAACAGATAACACAGCAGATGATAAAGAGAGCGTAACACATGATATAACACCTGAGCAAATGCCTGATTACCACGGAGTTAAATTAACAGTTCAGCAGCGTGATGATATTCTATTTGCAGTTGAAAAAATGATACCGGGCAAACGAGTTAATATGAAACGTGCAGCAGCATTGAATGATGCAGGTGTCCTGACTTCCACAGGTAAAACATGGAGTAGTAAATTATTCACTGATAATTTGAGACTTGCAAAGAAACGAGCATCAAAGAAGAAATAGCCGCCCTGATAATATTTACCTTGCAAGGTTAAGAAGGAGTCTTTAAAATGGTTTTCGCTCTTAAGGAATATGACAGCACTAAAAACAATTTGAACAGTCTTAAACGGCATGTTAGAGCAGCACATAACGCAACGAGTAGAGTAAAGGAACTGTTCAAGAAAATATCAAATGAAAGTAGAGTTTTGCAGGTATACATACAGCAGCACAAAGGAGGATTAGAAAATGAATAAAATAAAATTAGAGGAAAATTTCGGAAAGCTCACAGCCACAATGCAAGATACTGCACACACTATAAAACATTTGGCAGAGCATGACGCATTAACAGATGAAAGCATTGAAACTGCTATTGATTATATCTATAAAATAATAGACTTAAATTCTGAACTACTGTCAAAACTCCAAAAGACACAAAGGAATAAAGATGCATTTAACGAGCTACACGATGAAATTGAAGAGTATCACGTGACACGGCAAGGTATACAAGATAAGATTGGAGCATTGACAGATATCTAAACATAACCTGCCCTGCATCTATAACAGATGAATAATTTATATCTTTGCTCGATTAAAAATAAGAACAGAAAACCACTATATATCAATATGTAGTGGTTTTTTTATTTATTAACAAAACTTTTTTTCTCTTAATAGGATTGTTCGACAATAATTATTGACACGATTTAAACGACATAGTATAATGATAAATAGTAATGATTTTTTCATAGATTTATGAAAAAGGAAAAGAGCCCTTGTCTAACTTTTTGGAGAAGACTGACAAGAGCCCCTTTTAAAATAGTGCTAATCATTATTAGCTCCTAAATGGATTTCAAGCATATGCTATGCCTGATTTGTTTTTTATACATAAATTCTATATCTTTGACAAGAATTTTATTATTTTTTTCAAGAGAATTTTTCTAAAAACATATCCTGCCCCTTTTTCATAATCTCATTTTAACAACAAAATAGAGAGGTTATGCAAACCATGAATTTTTCCAAAATCACAGCAAAAAGAGAACTCCCAAAACATTTTCAAGCTTTGATTCCACATGTTGTAGGTGTTGCAGAAGAACTGCAAATGTCAACAGCTTATATTTCAAATGTTTTAAATGGCCACGTCCACCCAAGTGAGAGACTACAAATCAAGCTATTGAAAGTTTATGAGTTTCTGAAGTCAGAAGAGGCTAAAGCAGCAGATAGAGCAGCTTAAAGAAAAGGTTGTTGATATGGTTTTGATAAAAAAAAAGGCCTGTACCACGAAATACAGGCCAAACAGCAAGGAATTTAATATAATATGAAGATACCAAATACAGCCATGAAAGTCAAGACAAATGTTAAAGTTGTTGAAAAAATGTGCAGTGGATTAGGACAATACCACAGTACAGAAAATAAAAACAATCCCCAAGAATACCTCACAACATCGTATGCAGAAATATGCGAAATGGCACAAAATCCCCAGGCATTGGAAAAAGACCAAGCAAGATGGATTATACCGTCAAGCCATATGTCACGAACACATAAAGAACAAGAGCAACATGGTTCTTATTTTTGCCTATGTGCCGACCTTGACGAAAAGATACAATCCTTAACCATGCTTATCTCTTGTGTGGCTGATTTCACATTAAATTCAAACTTCCTGATATACACGACAAGCTCAGCTACAGCAGAATTAAAGAAATGCCGGATAATAATTCCATTACATGAGCCCATAACAGGTGTTGAATATAAAAGACTCCAGAAGATTCTTAATAACAAACTTGATGGGAATGATTTTGTGCCGGATAGGTCAAGTCAAAGATGCGGACAAATATTTTTTCTTCCCAACAAAGGCATCCATTACGAGTTCCATTTAGAAGAAGAAAAAGCATTGTTTAAGCCTTGTATATGGTCTGATGATATCAAAGCAGAGCTTGAGCTTGAACAGGCTATTATTGAGCAAAGAGAAAAGGCAAAGCATCAAGCACGGTTAAGAGCAAAGGAAATACAAAGTACAGGTCAAAAGGTCAATGTAATCCAATTATTCAATGATAATTTTAGAGTTGAGGATATGTTGACACAATGCGGTTACATTCAAAAAGGTAAAAGGTTTCTATCACCTTTGTCGGATTCAAAGACACCAGGTGTAAAGATAAAAGACAATCGGTTTGTTTCACATCATGGCAGTGATTCTGAAATTGGCATCCATGGTGACGGTTGCATAAGTGGTGATGCCTTCGACCTGTTTAAATATTTCAACCATGGTAACAGTCAGAAAGCCGCCCTAAGTGCAGCCGGAAACATGTTTTATGTTAATGGTGTCAGTGTTGAAAAACAGAACCAAAGAGATTATATGGCAGGTAAGGAGGATAATAATTCCCTGGAAAAAAGGAAAACTGCAATAAATCCAAATGAAATTAAAAAAAGAGTATCTGAAATATTAAACAGTCAAGAGCCATGCGGCAAGTTTGATACAAGCAGTTTACCACCTGTTTTAAGAGCTTATGTGAAAGAGGTATGCAAGACAACAGCAGCAGAACCAATAATGGTATTACAATCAATTATATGCACTGCGTCCGCTTTAATTGGTCGTAAGATATATATTGAGGATGGCAATTACTTTTCTAATCTATATCCAAATATATGGTGTTGCACAATTTCCAAAAGTGGCAGCTTTAAAACCACAGCCCTAAACAAAGGAGCTGCAATTGCATACAAGAAGCAATCTGATATTCAAGAGGAAATCCAAAAGAAAGGAATTAAACTATTAGAGCCTGAATTATCAGATAAGAAAAAAAAGGAAATTGAAAACGAGATTGCTTTATTAAATAGTCAAAATCCGGTTTTTTCCAGCAGGTCAACAGCAGAAGCCATGATGGATGAATTAAAAACAGGCCAAGCCGGCCAGGTGATAACCTCAGAGCTTGGAGGATGGCTTGCAAACATGAAAAGCAGTCATGCCGGGAACGTAAAAGAACTACTAACAGATTTCTATGATGTGCCGCCAGTGCATATTTACAGAACCAGGACGCAAGGAATAACCAAAGTTGAAAGACCATTTATTACAATTAATGGAGTATCAACTTTAGATTGGATTCAAAAAAACCTTGAAGAAAATGATGTAACAAGTGGTTTTTTCGCAAGATTCCTTTTATTTTATCCCCCACAAAATAATAATTTCATTCCACCTGCATTACCTCAAAAAACCAACAGTGACGTGAAGCCAATTATTGAAGAGATTGAAACCATTTTACGGACAATGGAACTTGTACCTGATGGCTTTAACCTTGCTTTGTCTTCTGAAGCAGTAGCATTTTTTGAAGCATATCACACAAGTCTATATCAGTTAATTCATAACGAGCAGAACCAAAAAGCAAAGCAGATTTTAGACCCGTATGTAAAAAGATGGAGCCCTTATCTTTTGAAGCTCGGAATGATTATGCAATTTTTCCTTGATGTAGATACCACAGAATTAAGTTTAGAGGCATTGCAATGTGCGCAACCTATACTTGACTATGCTATCAAATCAACAACATATCTTTTCAAAAATCAACTTGGAGAAACTGAACATCAAAAGAAATGCAGAATAGTTCTTGAGTACCTCGCAAAGAAAAAAGGTGTATGCAAGTGGAAACAAATTATTACATCAAAAGTTTTACCCGGAGGTAATAAAGATTATTCTTATATATGTGAAACTTTAGAGGATGCCGGAGAAATTGATATTGATAAAAGTGAAGAGAAAAAAAGAGACCATATTTTATCACTAAGGAAAAAAAGGTAATAAAAACAACGAGTTGGAAAAGTTGACTAAAGTTGAGTAATTTACTCAACTTTTTAAAAACTTTTTCAAAGCTCCAAGAGGTGCGTGTTTACTACTTATTCTTATATATATATATATAATATATAATAAAAAAAAGAAGAGTTGAGTAAATTGAGTAGGTGACATGGCTATAAATAAAAGCATGAAAAAAAATAAAAATGAAAAATTGAGGAAAAGGACAAGAAAAAGTCAACTTACTCAACTCATGTAAAAAGTGGTAATTATCTTGAATGATAACAAAGAGTTGTTGAGTTGAGTAACTTACTCAACTTTACTCAACTTACTCAACTTTTGAAAATAAAAACAAAGCAGATTGAAAAAAAGCAAGCACGGTTAAAAATATACAGGAGTTTTTTATTATGAAAAAAACCAAAATAAATATAGTGCCGGGAGATTGCAGACCGGATAATAATTTCCAATTGTATTATAAAAATTGGATTAGGGACTTTGAACTGAATTATGCAGGGAGTCTTATAAACAATACAATTTTATTCAAAGGTGTAAACATAGATAATGCAATCTTAAAAATTCAACAATATGTAGATGAATTTAAATATATTCTGCTCTTCCTGACTGAACTTAAAAATATCAAAGATGGCACAACCGGTTATTGGCAAGATGGGGAATGGATAAATTTAAATCCGGAATAAGGTAATTTGAAAACAAGAAATTTCAACAAATGAGCGGAGGTGAAAAAATGTCAGTTCCGGGAAAAACAAATAACCCAAGCGGACGGCCAAAGGGCACGCCAAATAAGATGACAAAGGAACTAAGAACAACTCTTAAAAATATCTTGGATAAAGAGTTTGAACAGTTACCAATGCTTTTAGCTCAACTCGAGCCAAACGACCGGATAACGGCAATTATCAAACTTTTAGCATATGTTTTGCCACGTATCGAAAATGTAAAAATGGCACATGATGAACCACATAATTTTGATTTCATTGACATTTAACAGCCGGAGCATTTTCAAAATGAATGATGATGTGGATGTCATAATTAAAATTTTCTATGATATTGATTTAGGGATGCAAAAACTTTTTGAGAAATCAAAATACAAGACACCGGCGGCATTCATACGGCATAACAGAGAATTTTTATTTGATGCAACAGTAAGTATTTTTTCCAGGGAGAAAGCTCCTCACTATTTATTAGATGAAACTTTATAATTTTCTGCAGGAAACAACTTATATGCCAAAAGTTTTAGATGTGGATGCAGTCAATCCAAGGATGAATAGGCAATGGCATTGCAGGAATTATACTGACTGCCTGGCAGTGGCAGCCCGCTGCAATTCCAAGATGAAAGGATGCAAGCCTGGATGTCAAAGTTTTATTCCAGGAGGAAAGCAAAGAGATTTACTTGAGTTACAGAGCGAAGTCTTAAAGATTGGCATGTTGATACGAGCTGTATTCTATCCTGCAAGGTACAGATGGGAGCGGCCATTTTAGCCATGCTGAACAGTTCGTCAAGAGTCAGAACAAACGAGCAAATTGCCAGAGAATATGCTGTATTGCTTGAAGTGGAAGAAAGGAGAGGAATTGAAAAAATGGCGGTTGCTGCTTCTTCTGTAAAAGGGAATCAACATACTAAAGCTAAATTGGAAGGTGGTATAGAGATTAGCCCACCTTCCAAAAAAGAACCAATACCGGAAAAAAGAGAACCACGAGCAAGAGATATTGCAGCAAAAAAACTAAATGTAGATTGGTCAGGACAAAAAGCAGAGCAAGCAAGCAATGCCGTAAAGTATGATGTGTGCTTACATAGGCGGGCATAATACCTTGCAAAAAGTAATTTCAGGCACGTACACAACATGTTTCAACTGATAATTGGCTTTAAATCGGATGGTGCATAAGGATATCCTGAAAATAGGATATCCTTAAATTTCCTGAAATCAAAGAGTTGGTACTTGATGAACTGGGGGCTTTGCCAGAAAAAAGAAAAATTGCAAAGGGTGAAATTATAAATCCTGATGGGGTTAATCAGTATAAAGAGGATACAGTTGACATTTCAACTGTATCCAAAGCACCAAGAAAACAAACAAACTCAGGACAATCTTATTTTGTAAAAAGAATCAAAAGAGATTTTCCAGATGAATATAAAAGAATACAAGCTGGTGAGAAAATTCTACTCAAAAAGGGAATGATCTATTTGCCAGTGTTCTTGATGCTGTGGCGGCAGTCATGGTGCAAATCGTCAGGGATGTTCATTACCCTGAAAAAATTCAGGGTAATGTTCAAGGGTCAACATCAAAACAGAAACTTGAAAATGGTGAGGGTGTAGGGTTTGACGTAATTCACAAAAAAGAGCCCTCTTTATCGGAGCATTATATTAGAACAGCCCTAAGAACATTCAGAAAGACCGGCGTATATCTTGAACTCCTGAAAAAAGGCGGACTCCCTGAAGAGTATTGGCATCTGTATGAAAAAGAGCCAATAACCACCAGGGTGGAACATTTGCACCCGGGGAAGAAGCTCCTCTCACTCCTTGCACGGTTAAAAAATAAAATAATCCTTGCATCATGGGACAAGATAATCCATATTTGGATTGCAGGGGGATAGGTTCAAGTTTAGCGGCTTGAACTGATAAGACGGTAACACGTGCCGTTTTCCCTACCTTCATCACGTGTATATAAACTCTTTAATCGTGAAAGGAGCATGCTGCTATTATGTCAATTATCAGAATCACAAAGCAAAAAAACTTCTCTATTATATCCAATATTCCATTAAATGATGACAATTTGAGCTTTAAAGCTAAAGGCATATGGGCTTATTTAATGTCAAAGCCTGATGACTGGACGGTCTATCTTGGTCAGCTTGCAAAGGTAAGCAGAGAAGGAAAGGATGCAGTCAGGAGTGGTTTACAAGAATTGATGAAATTTGGATACATTGAAAGAAAGCATATAAGAAATTCCAGCGGTCAATTTACAGGCTATGAATATATAGTCAATGAAAACAGTACACAAGAAAAAAACCAGAACAGTAAAAACCCAGTGTTGGATAATCCAACATTGGATAACCCTACATTGGAAAACCCAACACTACTAAAGACTGATAGAATACCAACAACTGATTTTAACAAAACAACGACAACAGCAACAGAAAAAAGCCCGCCGCCGCCGCCGCCTTTAAACAAATCCAATGTAAAAACCATTGATGAACTTCAAAACCTTCTTCCTGAAAATTTACAAAAGAAATCAATAGTTGATATTATCACCAAGGCAAATATAAATAATGGGTTTGAATATACTCAGGAGAGCATTCAGTATGCATTGAATACCTCACAAAAAAATACCTGGCAGTCTTTCAAGAGCTATCTTGGGAAAACCATTGATGAAAATTGGGCAGCAGGTTACCTGGCAGATGAAAAAGATACAGCACGGTTAAACAAACAGACAGCAGCAGACAAAGATAAAATGTTTTTGGAATCCCGGAGACAGTTCCCAAGTGATTATTTAAAGTTTGAAGCTGCAAAGGGTTGCAGGTTTTGTGAACAAGTTCTGCAGGAAAGAGAGGAGAACAGCAAAGATGCCAAAATTTAAGATTGATGATAATGAGAGAGAACTTTACGTCTAAAATGATGAAGGTCTCTATAACCTGTATATGAGTTCAGAACATGAAGAGCCGATGCAGTATGTAAAGAATAACAGGGCTTTCATTGATGAAGTAATTGATAACATTGTATCGGGCAGGAAAAATCAGCACTATCTTGTTTATGGGTAGGCATTGCCAGGGCAACCAGGTTGCATTGAACTTTAACCAGGCGGCACAGGTGATTGATGGACAAAAAAAAGGCTAAAATTACGATGGCAAATGGGAACTGTAGTACCCATTTGAAACATAAAAAAATGGAGAGGGTGAATAAACTGCACCCTGTTTGCATTAAACTTACGCTCAGTACAGAGCAAAAGAGCAAACCGGATATATCTGAATATCTGTAAAATCTTTTTTACCTGGCAGGAATAGAAAGCCTTTTGTAATGACTTTCTTTAGGGTCGAGTTATTCGACCCATAAAAAGAGTTTTCAAAACACTTTCTTTATAATCCATTTTGTGGATCATCAACTGATTTTCAAATTCAGTTGATAAAACTTTTTAAACAGATGCAAAAAAAAAGCATTTACAGCAGCCTTAAAAAGAATTTTATTGAAACCTGTTTTTTCTGCCACCTTAAAAAGAGTTTTCATATTGAGAGCAAATTACAAAAAAATGTAATAAAAAGCCTGTTTCGAGAATCGTGGCATTTTTCAATGGAATATGGCTTAAAAACAGGCAAAAAAAGAGTTGATACGAATATCGAACCATGCTTAAAGCAGTAAATTAAATTCTATAAGTATGCAAAATTATTGCAAATAACTATTATTTTTATCAAAAAGTTTACATAATACCTATTATCGGACGTTGCTTTATTGACGCACCTTACAGCCGTTTTGAGTATTTCAGTAAATATTTCAAACTTAATGAAACCGTAAAAACAGACTGATAAAATTGATATCTTTCGTGGTGCTTTTCTGCAGGACAAAAAAAGTTTACATAATATCTGTTGAAATGCACGTTAAGTTTGAAATATTGTTTTAAGTCTGTGGATAGAATGACCATTCTATTTTTAAATGGTGGTTTAGTTCTTGAATACTGCTTTAAATTCTTAATACCTGCTTTTTATTCCTTCAATGATAATTTAATTCTTTGCTCCTTCCTGATATTCTCAAAACATACTTTCTATTCTTGAAACCTTCCTAAAATTCTTTCCTTCCTATCCTGCCATGTGAACAGGCAAACAGGCAGAGCCGAAAAACTCTATTTAAGAGCCATTAAACTTTTATCCAATACAATCCTATCCAATGCAGAACAAACAGCCTTTAACCATGCTGTATGTAGTTGTGACATGTGAATTGATAAACAGCTTAAACAGGAACTAAGAGAGACAGCCTACGATATGTGGATGCAATGCTACAGCACACAAGAGATTGCTGACAATATTGGATTCTCAAAATCAGTGGTTGGTGAGTTCACTAATTTACTACAATCGTCCGAAAACGGAACAGAAACCGTTTCTGACGTTTCGTCAGAAAATGACCAACTCACTGAAAGCCTTGATAATAGAGAGTTTCAAGGAGAACATGATAAAATTATCAAATGAGAATTGTTGTTGAATAATTCAACAACGGCATGATAAAGTTATCAAAGCCTTTAACCGTGCAGTATCCATAAGTTTATGAGATACCGTGCAGGTATAGAAAAGTGTTACATGTAACTTATCTCTATCTTGCACGGTTAAAGGGAAGAAAAATCCCCTTTAAAATAATCCTCACTTGATAAATTTATCAAATGAATTTTTATAGAATTAACTGTAAGCCCTGTCATGGTCTTGGAATTTATTAAAGATAACAGTTTTTTGGTTTTGATTAATTTCAAAAATCAAAACAAAATTACCTATATGAGTTCGGCGCATGTTTTTTAAAGCATGACGCAAAGACTTATAATGAAAAGGGTTATTTAAAATTTCCTCTATTTTGGCTTTTAATCTTTTTTGTAATCCAGCATTAGACTTGATTTTTTTTAAGTCTTTTAAAAAATCTTTAGTATAATCTCTTGTATGCTCAGCCATTTTAATCTTTTTAATTCCAAATTTCAGATAAGAGTTTGTCACTCTCTTCTTTTGTCTCACAATGAATAAAATCACCCTTTTTGTGACTTACTCTGCTGGCTTGAACTTCAGCAACAAATTCATCTCTAAAGTTTTCTTCAGAAGGCATGGGATTACCTTCATCATCAAACTCTATTTCTTCAATATGAACAGAGAAATTACTGCTTTTAACGTATCTTTGTGCAACACTCATAATATCCTCCGTTATTCAAAATTCATACTCCTTCCAACAGTCCAACTGTCTGGACAGTTATTGTATTTACATTATGTGCCAGCGTCAAGAGGAAAGAGGTAAAACATGAGTTTCAGTATTATACCACCTAACACACCAATTAACACACCAATTAACACACAATGCAAAAGAAAATAGTTTTTTTTACTTTTTATCAGATTAGACAAGCCATGGTTCAAGCCGTGGTTTATTCCTTACACCTTGCAAGGTTAAATGTAGAATAATCCACTTTAAAACAGCCTGTTAGATTGTCGGACAATATTTGTTGAACAATATTGTATGCAGTATGCATATGGGCAACAAAGAAAATAAAAACTACTGACAGAAATTAAAATTGCGGAAATTAAAGATACTTTCCAAACAAGAAAAATTAACCAAACCTATGTTGACTTTTTAGTCAATGACTTTAAGAAAACAGGGTTTAAAAACTCTTATCCAGTATCAATAACTAAAGAATGCCTATTATGGGACGGAAACCACAGATTAGCAGCGGCTAAAGCATGTGGGCTTGATACTATCCCTTGCGTTTATGAAACACCTGATAACATACGATTTGAGGCTCATGAACGTAATCGGGTTGCAAGTAACAACCTACCAGAAAACTTTGTTGATCATGCAGAGGAAATCTGGAGTATGCTGGAAGGTGGCTTGACTCAGCAGCAGGCGGCTAATGAAATGGGATGGAGTAGAGAAAAAGTTAAACTTTATGGAAGCCTTAATAGGATTGATAGTGAAGTATGGATTCTAATTGGTACGGTTTTTCAAAATGTCGTACCAATAGATCAAAAAGACACCGTACCAACAAATGGTACGACCGTACCATTTACAGAAAATTTATTAAGACCTATTATTTGTCTTACTCCAGACCAGCAGTTCGACTTGGTGTCGGAACTTATATCCAATGATATCAACAAAGCTAAATTCAAAAGAAAGATAACACCTACCACAACACCTAATAAATAAAATAATTTATTCCATAACATATTGCTTTATCAAACATATCTTAACACCTACCATAACAACTAACAAAATAATATAAAATAACGCTTGACATTATATATTGCCTATTATATGTGTATTGTAACAACTAACACAACACATAACAAAAGGAGCTTTAAATATGGAATATCTAAGCAAACCTGCAATAGCCAATGCAGTTAGTGAACAGTATGGAGTTAATATCTCAAGCATGACAGCCCGGCGGTATATTGATAGCTTTAAAGAGTTCTTTACAGATAAGCAGCAGAAACATGGCAATGATACCTTTTCACCTGATGCCGTGAAAATTATACATGATATTTATTCCATGTATAATAATATGAAGTATTCAAAAGAAATTATCAGACAAAAGTTATCTGAAAAATATGATGCAGGTGATATGCCTGAACTACCACCTACCATAATACCTATCACTAATAATATGTTAATGGAAAAGTTATCTGATATTGAGCGGAGACTCTTGGAATTATCTGATACTTTGTTAAATAGAACTCCTACCACGGCACATAACACAACAGAGAACCTTGAACTTGACACAACACCTGATAATATAACACCTACCATGACAGATAACATAAAAGATATGTTTGATGGAAATGGTGTTACTCTTGTAAATGATAATATAACACCTGATACAACAGATAACACAGAAACAGCAGCAAGCGAACAAGAGATAACACCTGACACAACACAAGATAGTGAAACTATTCCTGATGGCATTGAACTTGACTTAACAAATAACACAACACAGGACAATGAAACACCTGATGATATAGATGAAAGTACAGCAGTAGAAGAGCTTGAACTTGACTTAACAGATAACATAACACCTGATAATATAGAGAATGATACAGCAGCAGCGGAGCTTGAACTTGACTTGACAGACGA
>Ga0233403_10001246_pt1 | contig 11962 bp, 11 predicted proteins | sample Na_oxic_1_MG_FD_179866 | JGI IMG/M metagenome (GOLD analysis project Ga0233403, IMG submission 179866) | Seawater microbial communities from Saanich Inlet, British Columbia, Canada - Na_oxic_1_MG | ecosystem: Environmental > Aquatic > Marine > Inlet | place: Canada: British Columbia | collected...
TCGTTGAGGTTAGTGAAACGCCGGCACCGGAACTAACTACACCAAAGGCTTCTGCTACTTCAGTTGAAAAACCGCCAAAAATTGAAACTACACCAAAGGTTTCTACTACATCAGCTGAAAAACCGGACAAAATTGAACCGGCGATAGTATCTAACAAAGCACCGGTTATCACTGAAAAATCTGCGGTTAGTGAAATACCAACTGATTCACCGGTATCTGAGCAAGTCGCGCCAAAGGCTTCGACATTAGCTGAAAAACCGGAAAAAATTGAGGCGGCGATAGTATCTAACAAAGCACCGGTTATCACTGAAAAATCAGATATTAGTGAAATGCCTTTGGTACCACCGGCTGCTACATCAGTTGAGAAACCGGAAAAAATTGACTACCTAGCGATATGGAAATCTATAAAAGCACCGGCTATAACTGAAAAATCCGCAGTTAGTGAAATACCGACTGATTCGCCGGATACTTCGGCAATCGCACCAAAGACTACACCGGTCAAAGAGCCTGAAAAGCCGTCAGCCGTTGGGGTAAGTGAAACGCCGGAACTAACTACACCAAAGGCTTCTACGACATCAGCTGAAAAACCAGAAAAAATTGACTACTTAGCGATAGTGGCATCTAGCATGGCACCGGTTACAACTGAAAAATCCGGGGTTAGTGAAATACCGACTGATTCGCCGGATACTTCGACAATCGCACCACAGACTACACCTATCGAAGAGTCTGAAAAGCCGGCAGCCGTTGGTGTTAGTAAAACCACTGTAGCACCAAAGTCTGAGCCAGCCGCCGTACCAAAAGCTTCGGCGACACCGGTAGAAGAGCCTGAAAAGACTGAATTGGCAGTGGCATCTAGCAAAGCACCGGTTATGGAAGATAGTGATGAAATTAAAACTGTTTCCCCAACCCAAGTGGAGAAAAGTGAAAAAGTTGAAACAACACCCGTAGTAAAAAAACGAATTACAATTGTATCCGGGGTAAATGTACGTTCTAAATCCAAGCTCCGCGCCAGCCGTGTTGGCAAATTGGAGTTCGGCACCATTGTCAAAGAACTCGAACGTTCGAGGAGAAAGGCAAAAATAAAGGGTTCCAGAGATTATTGGTATAAAATTGAAATGCCAAATGGCAAAGTCGGGTGGACATTTGGCAGTCTGTCTACGTCATTTGATGAAACACGAAAGGGGCAAATCTATTTACAGATTGCACGAGAACGGCTCCATAAAAAATTGAACTGGTCAAATCAGATTGGTTTGTTAGATTTCATAGCGCGAGCCAAAAAAGAAGTACGATCTTCGCCAGAAATTTCGGTTGAGTTAGTATTGTTACAACTTTCATCATTACAAAAGATGCTGGCTTCAGATGACTACAAACGGTCTCCCCGGAAGAAAAATTGGCTTAAAAAACAAGAGCAACAAGAAATAATATTTTTTGCTGATTCCGATTGGGTTATAAATGCCAAGCCTTTCTGGCGGATACATGATGCTTATTATCCGCTGCAATTTGCGGAACGCGTTGCGTGGGCCGGTGCAAATCTACCTTTAGGTGAAAAATGTGAAGGTTCTTTAGAGTGTGCGCTTGAATTGGCAAATAATACCACAACGAAATATTTAAAGTATTATCCTAGTGGTAAATATGTAGAAGAGGCTCTTGATGATATTGCCGAATTACTCAACAGTAATAAGATAATTGAAATGAGCCAAGAAAGTGATTTACCTAGATTATTTGCAGTATTACAGGCTATTGTTGACCGAACGAACCATTCCAAAAAAACCTTGGTACTCAATAAAATTGAAGAACTACAACAACAGCTTGTCAAATAAATAATTGCATGGTTAATCAGTTGCAGCATGGACAAAATACACACTTTAGATCAGCTTTTAATTGAAGCTATCCAAGATGGACTACCGTTAGTATCACGCCCCTATGCAGCGATAGGAGAACGCATTGGCATGAGCGAAGCCGAGGTTATCTACAGATTATCTTATCTCCAGCAAACCGGCGTGATTAAACGTTTAGGGGTTGTGGTATACCATCGCAAATTGGGTTACCGCGCCAACGCAATGGTAGTATGGGATGTTCCCGATGACCAAGTCGCATCCATAGGTAAACAAATAGGGCAGTTTGACTTTGTAACCCTCTGTTATCGTCGCGCCCGCAATTTACCACAATGGCCCTATAATTTATTTGGCATGATTCACGGCAAAGATCGAAATATGGTATTGGATAAATTGGACGCGCTCATTAAACAGTGTGATTTAACCCATATTCCCCACCAAGTCCTCTTCAGCCGTCATTGTTTTAAACAGCGTGGCGCGACTTATACCCATCGTCTTCCCCAAAAATTTCCGATCATGTTGAATCAAACTTTACCGGTTTTAAAAACCGGTCAGATTTAGTTACCGATTTTATTTCATGCACATTCCTAAGTGAAATATTGATACTCATTTTATGAAAACAAAATACTTTGCTCCTTTGATATTGGCTATCGTTATATCGTCCCTCTTTGCGTGGGCAGTAATTTACCACTACTTTGATAACGATGGTGATGCAATTCATATTGCGTTTGTGGGTCCTTTGACTGGTGTGGATGCGGAAAAAGGTGAATCTATGCGACAGGCTCTTGAGATGTACATTGATTACTTCAACAGAAACCGGGATACCCAACAACAAATCGTTCTTGATTTTCATGATGATCAAAATGTTTCTAGCATAGCAGAAGAAAAGGCACAGGAAATCGCACAAAGTGATGCTGTTGCTGTCATTGGACACAGACGTAGTGACTGTTCCATTGAAGGTGCCAAAATTTATGAAAAACAGGGGATTCTCGCCATCACTCCAACATCAACTGAAACGAAAATAACACTGAATAATGAGTGGTATTTCAGAACGTTTTATAACAATGAGGTGCAAGCCCATTTTCTGGCAAAGTATGCCAAAAGATTTATTTTGCAACAACATAATACTGTTAGTATCATTTATTTAGATACGATTTACGGTAGAGAGCTTGCTGAGATATTTAAAAAAACATCACAAGAAATGAATGTTGATGTCAAATATGAATGGAAGTTAACGAATAATGCGTCAGAACAACAAATTAAAGACATTGTAAGTGAATTGCAGGAAGAAAAATCAGATGCTGGCCTCATTTTTTTGGCCACTCAATCCAATGGAGGTGTAAAACTCATCAAGAAAATTAAGGATGCCGGTATCAAAAATCAGTTAATTGCTCCCGATTCTTACGCAAACATTCAGGATAAATTTAAAAAAATTTATCCTGAAGAAGAAAAAAAGATACCCGGTTATATTGATGGTATCTATGTAGTCTCTTATATTGTTGATCTGTTCAGTCAAGCTGCCAATGATTTCAATTTAAGATACCAAGAAAAATATCAAAAAGAGTTGCCGAGTGCGGCGTTTTATACTGTAGATGCTGCTATTCTGATTACTGAGATAATACAACAAACCAAGATTCGAGGAAAACAAGAATTACTGAGTTCGTATAGAGGAAGGCTCCGGGATACCCTTGTTCAGATAAAAACTCCTGAAAAAGCTATCGAAGGTTTTACCGGGTTTAACTATTTTGACGACCATGGAGATGTTTCAAAACCTATTTCGATAGGTATTTATAAAAATGGCCATCTTATTTCGGCCCCACTACAGTTAACCCATGATGATGATGACAAAAAATATAGAACGGTTGTTTATACTGGTGTGCATTTTAATGAAATTAGTGACATTAAGATAAACGAGGGCAGAAGGAATACACCAGATTTTCATTTGTGGTTTAGGTTCACTAAAAAGAATGATGGACGTGTTATAGAACCTCAAGATATTGAATTTATTAATGCGATATCTCCTATTGAATTGAAAAATCCTATCATTAATGAAAAGACAATTGATGGGCAGACTTATCTCCTTTATAGAATCAAAGCTCAATCTTTCAAGGAAAGTATTCGCTTCCACTTAACAGAAAAACATGCGTTTTTCAACACTAAACATGCATTGGGCGTGAGTTTTCGTCACCGTGAATTAGATAAAAATGAGTTAATTTATGTCTCTGATATTTTAGGTACTTTTTCATTCAAAACTCATGAACGATTTGAACAGCAAAAGCTGAAAAATCAAAAACTGATTTCTTTAAATAATTGGAAAGTTGATCGAACTCATTCTTTTCAGAATGTCACCGAACTGGAATCTTTTGGGCATCCTAAGTACTTCGAGAAAAAGGCTACCTTTTCCACATTTAATGCAAATGTTTGGATAAAACGTAGTAATTTAGTTTATCATGACATCATTTCCCATCAATTTGCCCCACATTTTTTGATATTCACTGCTATAATGACACTCTTGCTTTTTATGGTGAGTTATGCAGAAAGGCACTTAAGGTATTTATGGTTCGTTCAAGCTATTTTTGCCTTCTTGTTACTTATCTCTTTGGAAATTTTTTTAGATAACGTGGAAGGGAAGACATACGTTGAATATATCTCTAAAGATATAGAAACCCTAAGGGCAATTGTCCTAACAACTTTTGATATACTGTGGTGGCTAATGCCAGCTATTTTACTTGATGTAGCGGTAAGACGTTTCTTTTGGATACCTTTGGAAGAAAAGACTGGGCGTTCTGTTCCGGGACTTATGCGTTTTTTGATTTCTTTCATTATTTATTCTTTGGCTTGCTTTGGAGTTATTGCCTTTGTGTTTAAACAACCAATTGCCAGTTTATTGGCAACGGGTGGGTTGCTGGCTGGTGTTATTGGTTTCGCGCTTCAAACCAATCTGTCAAATATTTTCTCAGGTATTGCGCTTAGTATCGAACGTTCTTTTCGGGTGGGCGACTGGGTAAAAATAGGCTCTGATGAGGGTAAAGTTGTTGATATGAATTGGCGAGTTACTCATATTCAAACGAGAGGGAAGTATATTTTAAGTATTCCGAATGGTGTAGTATCAACTTCTAATATCCATAATTTCAGTTATCCTGATAATCAATATTGGTTAAAGTGTACTGTGTATGTTGATCCAAAGTACGATCCGAGAAAGATAGAGGAAATTCTCATTCGTGCAGTATTTTCTGTCGAAGAAGAAGGCGTTATGACAGATGCCAAACCCCTTATTTTGTTTGACGGCATTGTAACAGAGGTCAATTTAGTTAGTTATGCCATACTTTTTAAAACCGAAGATTATCAATACAAAGGTCGTGTTTTGAAAAATGTTTGGCAGAGCATTTGGATTCACTTGAGTCAGGCTGGCATTATTATACCCGCTGAACCGGAAATAGAAAAAACCATGGCATTAACTTCAACTCAGTTAGGAGGAACGGTTTTAACAAAAGGCCATTTGCAGAATATGATTACTGGCGTTTAGGCGATAGCAGGGAAATAATATACCCTACGATCCCAAGTTTTTTGAACTTGATTTAGGGTATTTTATTTAACCGCAACCTTTTAAGATTTTTTGGAGTCCAAACCTTTAGATTTGGACTTTTAAGATTTTTTGGAGTCCAAACCTTTAGATTTGGACTTTTAAGATTTTTTGGAGTCCAAACCTTTAGATTTGGACTTTTAAGATTTTTTGGAGTCCAAACCTTTAGATTTGGACGTTACTAAAATATTGAGCATGAAAATACACTCCCTCAAAATTCAGAAAATAAAAGGGGCCAAGCTCAAATTTTATGTTAATATATCCTCATGCCGTGCCACCCACGAATACACACTGACAGTTTACCGTTTTACACATTGTCCAATGCGGACATAATCGAAAATTGTCGTTATGATGTTATGTTTGATGTCGGCAAAATAATCCGAGCATGGCCCCTTTTAATTACTTTTAATTATGTTATCATGACCAATCATGTTCATTTACTAATTAACTCCCAAAAATGCTGATGGTGTGAGCCGATTAATGCAATCATTAGGGCAATACTATGTTCGTTATGTTAATCAGGTTCCTACATAATTATTCTAACCTAGAGTAATCACCAAATGGATATTTCAATCAATTTAGTTGAAGATATTTATCCCATTTCTGAGATAGAATCAAAAGCCACCCAACTGATTAAAAAGGCACAAACCACTAAACGTCCGTTAATTATTACGGAAGAAGGGCGAAGCGTGGTAGCTATTCTTGATATTAATGAGTTTCAAGCCTTACGTGAACAAGTGAACTTAATGTCGGATATTTTAGATATTACTTATGCCGAGCAAGGGACTTTTACCGATCACGAAACGGTTAAAAATCGCTACGCTCGTTTATTTGAGAATTTTCCCAATGCCAATACCACGACAAATTGAATGGTCTGCACTGGCCCTCAAACAATTTGACCAAATTATCACTTATTTAGAGGAACGTAACCCAAGTGCCGCCCGTCGTATGGGACAAGCAATATTTTCAAAAGTAGAATTTATAGGGCAATTTCCAAAAGCATATCGCCAAATTTTAGGATTACCTTCAAATTACCGAGAAACTTTTGTAGAAAATTATCGTTTGCTCTATTCGCTCATTGGTAGCGATAAAATACGACTACTTTCCATCCGTCATACACGTCAACGTCCTCTTTCAGCCAAAGAAATCATAGAGATGTCTTTATGAATGATAACGTCCTTTGCCTTTACAAATAGCAAATAGGGGACAGACCACATTTATGCTTATTTTAGCGAGCGTAGGGTGGGTATTAGCTCTCGCTGCAACCCACCATTCCTCCACAAAATATTCTTATAGACTATATTCCGTGTTAAGATGGATACCATAGACCGCAATATTATCAATAACTTACAAGGTGGTTTTCCCATCAGCGAACGTCCTTATGCTGAGGTAGCAAAACGGCTTGGCATCACTGAAGATGAACTCATTGAGCGCCTCCGCAAATTACTAGAACAAGGTGTATTAAGTCGCTTTGGTCCTATGTATCATGCCGAACGCTTAGGTGGTGGGCTAACGCTGGCAGCTTTGTGTGTGCCGGAAGCCGATTTTGAAAAAGTTGCAGCTCTTGTTAATGCCTTTCCTGAAGTTGCCCATAACTATGCGCGTGAGCATGAGTTGAACATGTGGTTTGTGTTGGCAACCGAGCAACCGCAACGAATTGATGAGGTTATTAGCGAAATTGAGGCGCAAACCGGATTGCAAGTTTACAATATGCCGAAGCAAGCGGAATATTATATTGGACTCCGATTAGAAATATAAATGTTATCTTACCACTTAAAGCGCATCGTTGATGCGGATGATAGACGTATTATCCAAGCTACGCAAACCGGATTACCCTTAACGCCACGCCCTTATCATACCATTGCCGAACAGTTAGATTTGCCGGTTGACGAAGTGATGAAACGTTTACAACGCATGTTAAAAAATGGTATTGTTCGTCGTATTGGTGCGGTGCCAAATCATTATGCTCTGGGTTTCAAAGCAAATGGCATGACGGTTTGGGATGTGCCAGATAAACATATTAACGAATTAGGACGGCGGGTTGGGGAATTAGATTTTGTTAGCCATTGTTATTGCCGCCCCCGTCACTTACCACAATGGCCTTATAACCTGTTTGCTATGGTACATGGTAAGACTCAATCCCAAGTAGAAGAACAAACCCAACAGATTGTGGGTTTATTGGGCAACTACAATCGTGGACATAGGATATTGTATAGTACCCGCATTTTGAAAAAAACTGGGTTGCGAATTGGTAAATTGTAGTACAACATTTGCTGGACGGGGTTTGCAACCCCGTCCGAAATTTTAGGCTTACGCTAGAAATCCGATTTTTTTCAAAAATCGGATTTCTTTAATATTTTTAATAAAGGATAAAAAAATGTCATCTGAAACGATTGACTCGGTTGGAAGAAGAAAAGTTTTGGCGAGTGCCGGACTCGTTGCGGCTATGGCGGCAGTTAGCCCAACTTTGGCTTTTGGCAGTTCTCAACATGAGCATGAAACCGCCGCTGTTCATACGAACGTTGTCGATGCTGCGCTGGACTGTGTAAAAAAGGGGCAAGCATGTATAGAACATTGTATTGGACTTTTTAAAGTGGGTGACACGTCAGTGGCAGAGTGTGCTGATATGGTTCAGGAAATGCTGGCTATGTGTACTGCCCTCTCACAATTTGCATCTTACCAGTCAAAACATCTGGCTGATTTGGCAAAAGTATGTATAAGTGTATGCGAGGATTGTGAGAAAGAGTGTCGGAAGCATGAAAAAAAGCATGTCGCATGTAAGGCTTGTGCGGATTCCTGTGGAGAATGTATAAAGGAATGTAAAAAGTTAATTGCTTAATTTCCACCTTAATTTCCACCGATTTCATCGGTGGTTATTCACATTTAACCTCTGGTTGGTACATCTTTGAAAATTTCCAGCCCCGAAAGGGTTAAACATAAACACTAAATCCTTATTATGGCTTATAGTGATTTTAAATTAAATAAACTGTTAAAATCTTTCAATCTTACTCAAAACAGAAATCCACTATTTGAACAAATTAAACCGCTTGAAATTGATCCTTGGCTCAAAGAAACCCTTAATAAGGGTATGCAATTAATTATTGGCTCTGAAAAAGCCCGTTCAGAATTGATTGTCATGCCTATTCTTTTAGCTAGTCGTGAGAGAAATCAAAATTGTTTTGCAATTTACTCTGGTGAAACATTAGATGTCAATGCCGATAAAGGCTTAAACGGAGAATGTGACTTCATTTTAACTTACAGTCAACCATTACCAGCTATACAATCACCTATTTTTACGGTAGTTGAGGCAAAAAAAAGTGCCATAGAAAGTTATCTAGGGCAATGTGCAGCACAAATGTTAGGGGCTAGGTTATTTAACCAAGATGAGAAAAATGATTGTGAAATCATTTATGGTTGTGTTACCACTGGAGAAGCTTGGCAATTTATGAAACTGGAAAATGAGGTGCTCTACATTGATAGTCGTCGTTATTATATTAACAATGTAGATGAGATATTGGGTGTACTTCAAGTTATCATTGATTTTTATAAGTAGCCGGGTACAGTGCCTACCCTACCAAATTACCCAATGCCATTAAGTTTTGGAGTCCAAATCTTCAGATTTGGAAATATCTGATTTTAAGGAGAATAGTCCAAAGCTAAAGTTTTGGACTCCAACTAAATATTCTTTGACTTAATGGCATTGACCAGACTTTGAATTTTTGGAGTCCAAACCTTCAGATTTGGAAACTTTGAATTTTTGGAGTCCAAACCTTCAGATTTGGAAACTTTGAATTAGATGAGATAAATGAAAAACTTGGATTTATTGCCGGGTTTAGACAATGACATAAAACAGTCATTAATAAAGCAATTACGCAACCTTTGGACACACACGTCAACTGCGATTGAAGGTAACACTCTATCTTTAGGCGAAACTGCTTTTGTTATTGAGGAAGGCTTGACAGTATCCGGAAAACCGCTTAAAGATCATGAGGAAGTAGTAGGACATGCAAGGGCTATTGAGTTGATATATAGTTATATTGCTCGCAATAGTGGCATAACCAAAGAGGATTTGTTTGATTTACACAAAGCCGTTCAAATAGAACAAATCACTGATATTTATAAACCGGTTGGAAAATGGAAGGTTGAGCCTAATGGAACGACAGCCATAACAGACAATCAACAACAGGTATTTTTAGAATATGCTGCCCCAAATGCAGTACCGGCATTGATGGATAATTGGTTTGAAATTGTTAATCGGTTTTTGAAAGATAAATTAAATAGCGATCAGGCACTTACTGCTTATGCTGAAATTCATATTTCCTTAGTCAGAATTCACCCATTTTTTGATGGTAATGGACGTATTGCAAGATTAGTTGCCAACCTCCCAGTTATAAGTTCTGGATTACCACCAATTATAATACCAACAGAAAAGCGCAGAGAATATATACAATTATTATCAAAATACGAATTAGCGGTAGGGCAACCCATGGTTGGAAAACCATTGTTGCCAAGAAAAGAACTTTTAATTGATTTCATGAAATTTTGTGATTCTGCATGGAAACAATCGCTAGAACTTGTTGAAGCTGCACGGGATAAACAATTGGCACGAAATATACTCAACACCGGCATAACCCCCGCTTTTTAAATTTCCCAAAACACCGTAAAACATTTCGGACGGGGTTGCAAAACCCCGTCCAGCAGAAAAATTTTCTAATGAGGTTGGTGGGCAAGAAAAAGACCTTGCCCACCCTACATAAAAGTATATAAACAAAATGTAGGGGCAATCCTTTATGGTTGCCCCGAAAAATAGGAGTAACAAAGTGAAACATAAAGAAATATTGGTTTTTTTAATGGTGGCAATAGCCATAATGGTAATGATGCCGGTTGATTTTGTACTGGCTCAGGAAGCCAGCGAAACGAAATTGCAAGAGGCTTCGCCTTGGATTTTGATGCTCCCAGAGTATTCTATGTTGGAAGATGGGCGTGAATTTAAAATGTATTTTCAGACTTGGGTTTCTATGGCAGCTTTGGTTTTGGCTCTTATTATGGCCCTTTTGACTTTTTTAACCTATCGAGAAACCGGCTTTAAACCATTTAAATGGGTTCCGCTGTCTTTTCTGTTTTTTGCCATCAGCTTTGTTCCGCTTGCCTACCATCTTTCACGTTGTCACGAGTGTGCTGGTTTGGGGCTTTGTGGACTGTATCATAACTATGGCAATCTTGCCGCCCTTATTGGGATGATTGTGGCAATGTGTGTGGCAATGTGGGGTTCAGCGGCAATATTTGAACCAAAACTAAAAATCATCTTTAAGAAAGTGATGTTCCCGGGGTTGATTATTGCAGCCGTCGCCATGTTGGCTATCATGCTGATTGGCACCCAAATGATGGCAATCCCAGAAGAAATGAGTTATCCTCCGAGTGTTTTTAATCCAGAAGGTTTGATTTTTTTAGGGATTATCTTGATTTCGCTGTTTTTTTTCATCAATCTGCTCGGCTTATATCTGAAAGCAGATGTTAAACTCATTTTGCCTATAGCGATTGGTTTCTTAGTTGTGGCATTAAGTCAAATTCCAGCCACTTACCATATCTTTACTTGCTATTGGTGTCATGTCATGGATTGCTCAGAATGGTTCACATTAGGAGGAATAGGTTTATTCATAGCAGTGTTAATCTTTTACCGTTCCTTTACCCCGTTTATTGACATGGTCAAAGAAGCGGTGGAAAGTAGTGAAGCATAGGAGAATCGCAACATGGAAAACGAACAAGCTTACAAAGAAGTCATAAATACAATCATAGAGAGCAAAGTCAAAGCTTTTGGACAACTTGCAATCAATAAAGCCAAAATTATCAATGGTTTGACCGTTGATAATCAGGGCAATGTGGGATCGATTTCCGGTGATCCAAAAACTGTTATTCACAATCTGTTGATAACATACGAAGAAATTTGTGGTAGAGTTTCCACCATTTCAGCGCGTACCGTAACCGCTCGATTAAGAAGAAATAAGTATCCTAATCTGGAGTTGCCAAAAGAGCTTAGTTAAAGATATTCTGGAATCAAACCTCAGAGGTTTTGAAAACCTCTGAGGTTTTAAGTAGGGGACACATTTTATGTTTTCCCCCCCAAGGCTACATGTTTGTTCGTTGTAAGTACACTTGTAAGAGGGGCAAGGAATATATTAAGTGCTTGTAAAGAAATAACTTAAACAAATTGCTTCATAATTAACCGATCTCCTTAGTACAACGGATCTGGGGACTAACCTGATTGGTGCAAAACTGTAATTCACCTTATCGAAAAAGGCACTCCCCTACAAGCTCATAACGATAGAGCCATCACACACCAATCCGGTTAATCCCCAGATCCGTTGTACTAAATAAATGTCCAAGTTATTTCTTTACCGGCACTAAGTACATAGAGGGCATACTCAGTAATGGATCAAGCATTAGATAAGTTGTTAAATAAAGTTCTACTTGGAGATATAAGAGAGGTTTGCATCTATATACCAGATCAATTTGTTCAATCAATAATTACAAGTCCACCATATTT
>Ga0233403_10001247_pt1 | contig 11954 bp, 4 predicted proteins | sample Na_oxic_1_MG_FD_179866 | JGI IMG/M metagenome (GOLD analysis project Ga0233403, IMG submission 179866) | Seawater microbial communities from Saanich Inlet, British Columbia, Canada - Na_oxic_1_MG | ecosystem: Environmental > Aquatic > Marine > Inlet | place: Canada: British Columbia | collected...
TACCCATTGATTTATTTAAAATTTCGTAACGACTCAGCCCCCAATATTTAGTACATAGGTGAGGGGGAATGATCGGATTGGTGTGTTATGTGTCTTATAGTTATGAGAGCGCGTTGGGGGTTGCCTTGTTTTCATGAGTGCCGCCCTCGCACCAATCCGTTGATTCCCCTGATCCGTTGTACTAAATATTACTGGTTCATCTTTTTGGTAGATTTGCTACCACTTTTCAGTGAATAATAGACTTGATACTAAGTTAAGTAATTGATTTAATTATATTTATTAAATAACCATTTTAATTAAATCGTAACGATTCAACCCCCAATATATTAGTACAACGGATCGGGGGAATGATCGGATTGCTGTGTTATGTGTCTATAGTTATGGAGAGCACGTTAGGGGTTGCCTTGTTTTCATGAGTACCGCCTTTGCACCAATCCGTTAATTCCCCTGATCCGTTGTACTAAATATTTTAAGACTGAATAGTTACAATGATTGTTTGATAAAATGTAGAAAATCCAAAACGAAAGAGGTTCGCTTTTGGATTATCAATTAAAAAAAACACACCCAAATGGCAAAAGCATTAATTCGTTTATTTCGTTAATTCGCTGTACTAATATTTAATCCATCAAGGAAAATAATAATGACGACTTTATTTAACCGCATCTTTATGGATGCAATTCCAATCTTACGCCACTGGGTAACAAAACCCGGTCTATTTGCTATCCCAACACTTAGTACCTTGCTGTTATTGGCCTCAATTATGCTGCTTGCACCCGTCAGTTATGCGGATTCAAACACCGCTCAAGATGGCAACTGGATGGCTAAAATCCAAGCCGACATTGCGGCACGGGAATATTATCCCAGTTTCAATGATAAAGGTTTGCAAGCGGCTAATCGTGCCCATAATTTGCGGTTTTATTTTAACGAAGGCGTTCAAGTACATGACCGTAGCCAAGAAGATGAGCCTTTGTTATTAGGTATGGGCTTAGCCGCTTATGGGCGTGGGGAGCAACAACAAGCTATCCATTATACAAAACCGACTTACCAAGATAATGAAGTGAGTTATCAGCATCCGCAATTACGGGAATGGTATCGTAATAGTGCCAAAGGCTTAGAGCAAGGTTTTGACTTACCCGCCCGTCCATTTGGGGCTGATGGTGAATTATGGCTGGATATCCAATTACAAGGTGAGGTTAAAGCTAAACAAAACGGGGCTAATATCCAATTACAGACCCAAACAGGACGCACGCTCTCTTTTGCCCAACTCCATGCGGATGATGCCACCGGCAAACGCTTGCCGAGCCGGATGATAGTATTGGATGAGAATCGGGTACGTTTATGGGTAAATGACCGACAAGCTGTGTATCCCATTGTGATTGACCCGACTTTAACCGGATTTGGGGCTGCAGATGCCACAGTAATGCTAGAAGGGAATCAGGTTAATGCATTTTTTAGTACAAGCGTCGCTAGTGCCGGTGATGTCAATGGGGATGGTTATGCCGATGTGATTGTCGGGGCTGATACCTATGACAATGGACAATTTGGTGGGGTCACCTTTGTGTATCACGGTTCAGAACATGGACTGTCGACCACGCCTAGCACCACTTTGAAAGTAAATCAGGCTTTTGACAATTTTGGTAACAGCGTCGCCAGTGCCGGTGATGTCAATGGGGATGGTTATGCCGATGTCATTGTTGGGGCTTCTGGTTATGAAAATGACCAACTCGGTGAAGGAGCGGCTTTTGTGTATCACGGTTCAAAACAAGGGCTACTGACCACACCCAACACTACCTTAGAAGGGAATCAAAATTCGGCCTATTTTGGTAAAAGCGTCGCCAGTGCCGGTGATGTCAATGGGGATGGTTATGCCGATGTCATTGTCGGGGCTTATTATTATAAAAATGATCAAAAAAGAGAAGGGGCTGCCTTTGTGTATCACGGTTCAGAACAAGGGCTGTTAACCACGCCCAGCACCATCTTAGAAGCTGATCAGGCTTATGCTAGTTTTGGTATAAGCGTCGCCAGTGCCGGTGATGTCAATAACGATGGTTATGCTGATGTCATTGTTGGGGCTTATCAATATAACAATAGCCAATCCGATGATGGGGCCGCCTTTGTTTATCACGGTTCAGAACATGGGCTATCGACCACGCCCAACACCACTTTGAAAGTGAATCAGGTTTATGCCAATTTTGGTATAAGTGTCGCAAGTGCCGGTGATGTCAATGGGGATAGTTATGCCGATGTCATTGTCGGGGCCTATAAATATGACAATGGACAAAGCCAGGAAGGAGCCGCCTTTGTGTATCACGGTTCGAAACATGGGCTATTGACCACGCCCAATACCACTTTGGAAGCGAATCAGGCTGATGCTGATTTTGGTATAAGCGTCGCTAGTGCTGGTGATGTCAATGGGGATGGTTATGCCGATGTCATTGTTGGAGCTCATTATTATGAAAATGGACAAACTGATGAAGGGGCCGCCTTTATGTATCATGGTTCAGAACAAGGACTGTCGATCACGCCTAGTACCACCTTAGAAGCGAATCAGGCTTCGACCAAGTTGGGTAACAGCGTCGCCAGTGCCGGTGATGTCAATGGGGATGGTTATGCCGATGTCATTATTGGGGCTAAGTATTATGAAAATGATCAAAAAAATGAAGGGGCCGCCTTTGTATATCATGGTTCAGAACAAGGGCTGTTGGCCATGCCCAGCAGCACCATCTTAGAAGAAGCGAATCAGGCTTATGCTGGGTTTGGTATAAGCGTCGCCAGTGCGGGCGATGTCAATCAGGATGGTTATGCCGATGTCATTGTCGGGGCCTATAAATATGACAATGGTCAAAAAAATGAAGGGGCCGCCTTTGTGTATCACGGTTCAGAACAAGGACTATCGACTACGCTCAGCACTACCTTAGAAGCAAATCAGGATTCGGCCGAGTTTGGTATAAGCGTCGCCAGTGCCGGTGATGTCAATAACGATGGTTATACCGATATCATTGTCGGGGCTGATAAATATGGACAATATGAAGAAGGGGCCGCCTTTGTATATCACGGTTCAGAACAAGGGCTGTCGACCACACCCAGCACCACCTTAGAAACGAATCAGGCTGATGCTAGTTTTGGTATAAGCGTCGCCAGTGCCGGTGATGTCAATCAGGATGGTTATGCCGATGTCATTGTCGGGGCTTATGAATATGGACAATATGAAGAAGGGGGTGCCTTTGTATACCACGGTTCAGAACAAGGGCTGTCGACCACGCCCAGTACCACCTTAACCTTAGAAACGAATGATAGTTGGGCTCAGTTTGGTATAAGCGTCGCCAGTGCCGGTGATGTCAATCAGGATGGTTATGCCGATGTCATTGTCGGGGCTGATAATTATATGAATGATGGGGGTGCCTTTGTATACCACGGTTCAGAACAAGGGCTATCGACCACGCCCAGTGCCACGTTGGAAGCGGATCAAAAGATGGCCAATTTTGGTTATAGCGTCGCCAGTGCTGGTGATGTCAATGGGGATAGTTATGCCGATGTCATTGTCGGGGCTTATCTATATAACAATGAACAATCCTGGGAAGGGGCCGCCTTTATGTATCACGGTTCAGAACAAGGGCTGTCAACCACGCCCAACACCACCTTAGAAGCGAATCAGGCTTATGCTAGGTTTGGTAAAAGTGTCGCCAGTGCCGGTGATGTCAATAAGGATGGTTATGCCGATGTCATTGTCGGGGCTTATAGATATAAAAATGGTCAAAGTGATGAAGGGGCCGCCTTTGTGTACCACGGTTCGGCCAGTGGGCTATTGACCACACCCAACACCACTTTGGAAGCGAATCAGGCTAATGCCTTTTTTGGTATAAGCGTCGCCAGTGCCGGTGATGTCAATAACGATGGTTATGCCGATGTCATTGTTGGGGCCTATGAATATGACAATGGCCAAAGCAATGAAGGGACCACCTTTGTGTATTTGGGTACCAGTCGTGGTATTAATGTGCCACCCATCTTCACCACCACCGGCATTACCTCAATTAACGAAGATAATTTATACAATTATAATATTTCTATCAGTGATAATGATAATATTAACCTAGCGATTACCACGCCAACCAGACCTACTTGGCTCAGTTTGATGGACAAGGGTGATGGCACTGCGACTCTGACGGGAACTCCCACTAATGATGATGTTGGAGATCATCTGATTATATTACGCGTGACCGATGGCACCGTGATGGTTGACCAAATTTTTACCCTTACGGTTAATAATGTTAATGATGTTCCCATTTTTACCAGTAGCGAAATCACCATGGTTACTGAAGACAGCCCATATAATTATCCTATTACCACTGAAGATATAGATACTGGTGATACATTAACCATCACTGCACCAACTAAACCAACTTGGCTAAGTTTTACCGATAATGGCAATAGAACAGCATCTCTTAGCGGCACACCTACAAATAATGATGTTGGCGAGCATAATGTCACCTTAAGGGTAAATGATGGCACTGTGGATGTTGACCAATTTTTTACCATTACCGTTCTCAATATCAACGATGCACCGACTGCGGATGATATCAGCTTTTCAACCAATGAAGACACAGACCTAAACAATACGCTTTTAGGCTCTGAAGTTGATGATGGCGATAGCTTAACTTATGGTATCGTCAATCCTCCCAGCGACGGTACCGTATCTATTACCCCTGGAACCAATAGTTTTATCTACAATCCCAATCCTAATTTCAATGGTACTGATAGTTTTAGCTATAAAGTAAATGATGAAAAGATGGATTCCAACATCGCCATCGTAACCATCGAAGTCACAGCGGTTAATGACGAACCGACTTTTACTAGCATCCCAATCACAGCAATAAACGAAGACACAACTTATACATACAATATTGTCGTCGCTGATCCGGATGTGCAATCCAATAGTGATATAATTACTATCACCGCCCCCACCAAACCAACTTGGCTAACTTTAACAGACAATGGCGATAGTACAGCAACTTTAACTGGTATTCCAAGAGATGCCGACAACGGTGAACATGAAGTTATTTTGGAAGCGAGCGACGGCGTAAGTTCGCCTATTTCTCAACAAACTTTTACAATCAAGGTTAATGACATCGCCGAAAAACTTACCGGCCTCTATTTAGAAACCAGTGCCGCCACCATTTTAAACGACGGTGTCATTGATATTGTTGGTAAATTAAGTGTCTTTCCAGCAACTGGTGAAGACTTGTCTGGATACGACATTGTCCTAACGATTACCGCCCCAGATGGCACAACTAAACGGACTCAAACCGCCACAACCCATACTGATACTGGCCAATTTGAAATAAAGGATTTATCCTTATCAACTTTGTTTGCCGGCAAAATGCAAGAGGGTGCTTTTGGTTTTCAAGTCACATTTGCAGCGACAGCCGCTCTAGCTGAATCGGAATCCCCAACGGAAGCAGTATTGGTAGGCGCATCAGCCGGCTACGCCATTTTAGTCCAAGGAAAAATCCAAAATGAAGAAGGTTTAGCCGCCCATAATAAAACCATTCACCGCATTTACAAGAAGTTTAAAGAACGCGGTTTTGATGACGACAACATAAAATACTTCAACTACGACACAAACCAAGACGGTGTCGATGGTTTACCGATTAAATCCGACATTTCGGCGGCATTTACCGAGTTACAAAGTCGTATAAACAGCAACCCCGCGCCTTTTTATGTGGTGATGATCGATCATGGCGGTATAGACGGCACCTTTCATATTTACAATGGCAACAATGACGATAACGATATTATCACACCAATCGATTTGGATGGTTGGTTAGATACTCTCGAAAGTGGTTTAAGCGAAACCGCCCTTGAAAAAAACCGTCTTGTGATGTTAGGTGCCTGTTATTCAGGTAGCTTTATTCCAGAAGTCTCTCAAGCGGGTCGTATCATCATTACCAGTGCCACTGCCCAAGAAGAATCCTACAAAGGCCCGGAAGAACCGGATGGTATTCGTAGCGGTGAATTTTTCATGGAAGAATTTTTTACTCGCTTAGGCAAAGGGGATAATATTCGGCAAGCATTTGAATTTGCAACAGAAAAAACAGAAGCCTTCACCCGTAAAGGGGGAGATGCGAATACTGCGAACCGTTTCTATGACGAAGCCACCCAACATCCGTTATTAGATGATAATGGCGACAAAAAAGGAAGCAATAGTCTTTCGACGAACAGTGATGGTCAACAAGCCAAAAAAGTACTATTAGAGCCTCTTGCAAAACTCTTAAAACTCTTCAACGAAAAGAGTATAAAAAAAGTCAAAAAACGAAATTTTCAGTTTTTTCTTTCAAAAAAATCGAAAATGAATTAGACAAAGGGCAATTTGGCTCAAAATGAGTCAAATTGACTGTTTTTGGACGTATTTGTCCCTATAAATCTAAGAAGTTAAAAAAATTTAACAGTCGTTTAAGTGACGAATCGCATCAATTGGTCAACTGTCACCACCAATATACCAAACATGAGATGACAGAAAACTTTAGCATGGCCTCGCACACGAATATTGCGACCTCCAAATTCATCCTTTAGCCTACCATTGACTCGTTCGGAAGCACTTCTTTCGCGATAGCGGACTTGTTCTGGTAACTCGAAATGGAGTAAATCAAGACGCTTCTTTTCTGCTTTAAGTTCTTCTTTTAAGGCTTTATCACGACGGGGATTCGTATCTATAATAGGAACATGTCCTAATTCTATACTTTTTTTCTTGATAGCCGAGGCATCGTATGCGGAGTCCATCAAATCATATAGATTTGTCACTCGTCCATAAGAGGTTTCTGCCAAGGGTATGGCAACTTGGCTATCATGTGTTGATGCGGATGTTAATAGACATGAAATGGGCAATTGACCATCAGCGGTATCAATATGTAGTTTGTATCCTATCCAAGTTTCTGTATGACCTTTGCTGTTTTTCTTACAGCCAATATCACACTCCTTTGGTAAGTCACCTAACATTTCTTCAAGAGTCATCTTTCCTTGGTGTTCTAAACGGGTCGGTTCTTTTACCACTTTTTCACCTTTTTTAGGACGACCTCGTTTTCTTTTTTGTTTATTTTCGACCTTGGTTTCTTCCTTGATTTTTTTCACCGGTTTTTCACGAGCCTCTATCTCAGTACCATCTCTTGAAATATGCCCGACGATTTGTCCCTGTTCTTGATAGTTCTTTTTTATCAAGGCTTCATGTACTTTCTCTGGCAATTGACTTTTTGAAAATTCTGCAAATGCACGGGAAAATGTTGATTCACTCGGAATTTTGTTGACTTTTTCCCAACCACAAATTCGCCTGAAAGCAGGGTCGCATTTTAATCGATCCAATAAGATTCGAGTTGTGACCATATTATATATGGCTTTTGCTACAAACGCTCTTGCTATCGCTATTCGGTCACTCATAGGTCGTCCTGGCAGACCAAAATGACTTGGGATGTGTTCTTCTAACCGTATCACTTCTAAAACCGTTATCAACAACCTCTGTTTTTCCGTTGTTTCTCCCAATTCTTCTTTCAACCATGGAAATAAGTTGCTTTGAATTGTTAACCAATATTGTGAGAGTGTTTCTTTTAATTTTAACATTTTTAAATATCCTTTGTTTTTGGCTTGCTGAAATGACATTTTGTTGTTATACTATCACATTTGTATTCTGATAAGCTAAAAAATATCTTTTTTTGGGAGTTTTGCAAGAGGCTCATTAGGTATCGGTTTAAATTACGACACCAATTCTGCTGAAAACCCAGCCGAGATTCTCAGTGTCAGCAATACTATTTATTTAAGTGCGACAGAATCTGTGGCGACATTACAAGCCAAAGTCAATAATGCAAATAGTGTGAGTTCGGCGCCGGTTGATATTCGCAAACCAGCCGTCATTTTAAATAGTGGTGGTAAGGAAAAAAGTGAACAGTTGGAAATCACTAATTTACCCAGAAGATTTATGAATTGCAGTAGCACAACGCAAAGCTGTACCACTTATTTTGACGAATTCAATAAAAAAGGTAAGTACGAAGCTTTTTATTTCGTCCGTGACAATGAAACCAACGATATTTCGCCGATTAAACGCTCGGTGATTTACAAAAACTACGCGAACAATCCGGCTCCCGATGCGTTTGACTTAGTTGAACCGCTTGATAAAAGTGAACACAAAACGACTTTACTATTCAAATGGGAACCGTCCACTGATTTAGATGGTCCAGTGACTTACCACTTTATTATTGCTAAAGACTCTGGCTTTCGTGAAGTCGTTTACCAACAAGAAGAATTGGAAATCGCCATGACTTATGTGGATGATACAGTGGCTTTAAAAGACCAAATTACCTATTATTGGAAAGTCGAAGCCGTTGATCCGTATGGTGAAAGAACCAGCAGTGGTTCCGTGTTTTCATTGACGACGAATAATACGAATGCGCCGCCCGGAATCGGCAGTTTGCATATTTCCAGTGCTTTAGATTTTCGAGCAATAAATGGGGCCACAATTTTGCTGGTTGACGAAAAAGGTAACCCATTACCTGATCCTAATATTTACCAGGATCGAGGTAACTATAATATGCTGTTACCGCGTGGTCGTCGTCGAGCAAAAATTCGGGTTGCGGGGTATGAAGATCAAGAGATTGATTTAGAGACGAGCCAAGGCACCACTCGGCTGAATGTGGAACTGATACCTGTGGGCGGTATTCCAGATCAAACAGGGGAATTGCAATTTACGGCAAGCACTGTCAGTCTTAATAAAAATATCGGTATAGCAACGATTTTAGTCGAGCGCGTCAAAGGTAGCGATACAAAAGTGACAGTAGATTATGCAATGACTGATGGTAGTGCGATAGCTGGCAGTGATTATAGCAGTGACACCTTAAGCGGCACCTTAACTTGGCAAGATAAAGACGAACGGGCCAAAGCGATTAATCTATCCATTATCCCTGATCCAAATTATGAAGGGGATAAAACGTTTACTATCACTTTGTCCAATCCAAGGGGTGGAACGGATAAATATCCGGCGAAACTCGGTGCTCCAACCCAAATCACTGTGACTATAGGACTTAATGATGAAGGCGGAAATGCAGATGACACTGAAGTGAATGATGGCGGAGCAAATGATGACACTGGAGTGAATGATGATGGCGAAAAAAATGATGAACCGAAATTATCACCCACTCAAACTGTACAGTTTTCTTCAAAGAGTTATACGGCGAACGAAGGAAACAAAGAATCAATCACGCTAACGGTGACTCGCACTGGGAATGGCGAAGGTGCAGTGTCGGTAGAATATATGGCTATGCCTGATGGAACCGCCTTCGCTAATATTGATTATAGCGGAGATAGTTTTGGTACGTTGACGTGGGGATATGGCGATAGCGAACCCAAGTTGATTACTCTTAATCTGATTGATGATGAGAAAATCGAATCGCCAGAAACGGCGCATTTGATGTTGTTTCCCACAGACGATATTGCTTTGGGTACACCATCAAAAACGATATTGACGATTATGGATAATGATCGTGCACCTTTGAGTTTAGGTCAAGGTATGGGCATCTCAACAGATGGTACTTTGCATGAGGCTGTTGATTTGAAGAAATTCTTCGATACCCGCGTCTTGTTTTGGGGTGGTGCGAAAGTGAAAGGCCAAGATTATACAACCACCTTGTTTTCGCAGCCCGCTCAAGGAATAAAAATTCTCGGTGAAATCCATGTTGATCCAAAACATGTTGGTCAAACCGCAGATATTTTAGTCGTCGCCAGTATGGCTGATGCTGTATCAGAAGTGACTCCTCTGTTCCTAATGCTTGATAACTACCAACAAAGGCATATATGGGATGGTGATATGACCGCCTTAGTTGGCATCGAAGAAAATATCATACTACCGAAAACTCAGGTCATTGAGATATTTCAGAGTTTTCTTGAGCCGGTTCGTTCACAGATATATTTTGGCTATCGTCTTCAAGAAGACGGGGTTATCTACTTTAACGGTGAACAACCTATCAAAGTATGGGTCGAAGAAGAACATCAATATAGTCTTGATGACTACAACACCATTTTTTTTGCTGATGTGAGTCGAAATGGCAAATTATTAGTCACCGCGTCAAAAGATGGCATCGCACGTTTATGGGATATGAACACAGGTAGCCGATTGGCTTTATTGCGCGGACACACTGATACCGTGAAAATGGCAATGTTCAGCCCCAATGGCAGACAAATACTGACGGCTTCTGCGGATAATACGGCCCGTTTATGGGATGTGGCAACTCGTCAACAACTGCTTATATTTCAAGGACATAGGGGTAAAATTGAACACGCCACTTTCAGTCCCAATGGTCAACGTCTCATCACAACTTCAGCGGATAAAACGGCCCGTCTCTGGAATGCGAATAATGGTAAAACCCTATTTATCTTAGCAGGCCATGAACAAGGCGTACAACACGCCGCTTTCAGTCATGATGGTTATCGGGTCGTGACGACTTCTTGGGATCACAGCGCGCGGTTGTGGGATGCGGCGACAACGGGTGAGGAAATCGCCGTGTTAGCCGGCCATGAAGATATGGTTGAACACGCCGCCTTCAGTCCTGATGACCAATATATAGTCACCACCTCTTGGGACAAAACGGCTCGGCTCTGGGATGCGCACACTGGGCAGGAAACCTTAGTTCTCAAAGGCCATCGTAACGGTGTCGCTTATGCTGCCTTCAGCCCGGACGGTGAATATATCGTCACCACCTCTTGGGATAACAGTGTTCGTCTGTGGGATGCAAAAACGGGTGAACCAGTCTGGGTTCGCGAACATCAAGCCGGAGTCCATCACGCCGCTTTCAGTCCCAACGGGCAAATGATTGTCACTGGTTCCAATGATCACACAGTGCGTTTATGGGAAACCACGACGGGTCAACCACTCAAAACCTTGCAAGGACATGAAGGCAATGTCTGGCATGTTGGATTCAGCCCGGATGGAGAACGAGTGTTTAGTGCATCGTGGGATAATAGTGTGCGAGTGTGGGAGGTTGAGAGCGGTGAGGTGGTTATGGTGCTGAGGGATTAAATCCAAAAAAACCTGACAGGTTGAGCGTTCCAGCACGAAGTTGCAAAAACCTTCCCGTTTATACGACATCAACAGAACCCTAAAGCTAAAGCTTTGGACTCCATTACAGAACCCTAAAGCTAAAGCTTTGGACTCCATTATAAATAATTGATTTTAATATAGTTTTCAATATTTTGACGAAACGAATATTGAGGTCACACTCCATCAAGACAGTCAGTCGCTACTCAATTAATAATTGGCGTGAGCACATCAGAAGATTTATAAAGTGTCGTACAGAATAAAGCGGTTGTTTTATCGACGGCTGAAATCACCGATGGAGAAAAGTGAACCATCGCCTCAAAATCAGTGCCGAATCCCACCATCAACCATTCCCCTTGGGCAATTAGTGCCATTAGGGACTTCCAAAAAAATAATGTACCCGTCTAAAAAGCTCCAATGTACGAAGATTTATGCTTCAGTACTTATAAGTTTTTCAAATTGATCATCATAGGAGAATTTACATCATGAAAGCTTCTGATTTATTGGTGCGTTGTCTCGAAAATGAAGGAGTTAAACACATTTTCGGTATTCCGGGTGAGGAAAATCTGGATGTCATGGACTCTTTACTTGACAGCACGATTCAGTTTATAACCGTTAGACATGAACAAGGGGCTGCTTTTATGGCTGACGTTTATGGTCGTTTGACTGGTAAAGCCGGTGTTTGTCTTGCAACGTTGGGTCCGGGTGCAACCAATTTAATAACGGGTGTAGCAGATGCTAATATGGATAATGCACCTATTGTCGCCATAGCAGGACAGGCTTCGACTGCTCGTCTTCATAAAGAAAGTCATCAGGTGTTAAATTTGGTGAATCTCTTTCAGCCCATTTCTAAGTACAGTACCCAAATTCTTACGCCGGATGT
>Ga0233403_10001248_pt1 | contig 11952 bp, 5 predicted proteins | sample Na_oxic_1_MG_FD_179866 | JGI IMG/M metagenome (GOLD analysis project Ga0233403, IMG submission 179866) | Seawater microbial communities from Saanich Inlet, British Columbia, Canada - Na_oxic_1_MG | ecosystem: Environmental > Aquatic > Marine > Inlet | place: Canada: British Columbia | collected...
AGCTGTATAAACTGCACTCACCCGCGAAGTTTGGCCCATATCATTATGCACTTCAATCACTTTAAGAGGTGATAAATCATGAGCATCTAGTACAACGAGAGTATGGGGTAAATAATTCGCAACCATAACATAGCGGTTATCCCCAGAAACAGCTAAGTTACGAGTATTTATACCTGCTCGAATTTCTGCCACCATTTTGAGGTTGTACATATCAAACTTACTTACCCAACCGTCGCGGGAGGCTAAATAAACAAAACGCCCATCAGAAGAATATTTCGGCCCACCATGTAAGGCAAAACGAGTGGGAAAGCGATAAATCGGTTCTAATCGATCACCATCCAAGACAGTGGCATGATGATCCCCTGATTCAACCACCAAAAATAAATTCAAAGGGTCAGCCTTATATACAGGCTTGTTGGGCAAACTGTCATTGGAATGATGAATAATGTGGGTCGCCTTAATTTCAGCGATTCCCATTTTGGGAATGTTGGGCAAGGGTGTATAAATATAATCGACTAAAGCTTGAATTTGTTGATCGGATAGCTTGTCACCAAAAGCTGGCATTTGTGTGGCTGGTGCCCCTTGTTTAATCACGAGGTTTGCTTTAGTACGCCGCAGACGACTTAAATTTTCGGGTAATAAAGCGGACCCTGTTTTGCCGAGACGATCAATGCCATGACAATTAGCACAATATTCTGCATAAATTGGTATCACTGGCACAGCCAAAGCTATGTTTCCAATTTGAGCGAATAAAAAAAAACCAGCTATCAGTGAAGCTAACCGGTATTTTTTGATGGTTTTCCTAGATAAGTCAAAATGTGTCAATTTCACTTTAACTCCTTAATTATAATATAGTAATTTTTCATTTATGGTTGAATTTCTCTTATCTAAGGAATGAGGATTCAATGGTTCGACAAGCTCATGAATTTGATAAGCTCATCAATCACCAGCTCATAGTTCGATCGGAGCATGATTCGACAAGCTCACCAACCGCCAACCTAAAAACTCGAAATTAAATCTGCCAGGTTTGGATTCAAGTTTTGAAAATCATTAAATTCCTGAAAACTCCAGAGAACTTTTTTGCGTATAGTATTTTCAAAGATTTACAGAGTACCAAAGCTAAAGCTTTGGATTCCAAAGGACCTTTCGTCTAAAGCATCATTAATTTCCAAAATAAATTTTTGATTCAGGCTAGGAGGCTAGGAGGGGGTTGATTAGGAGTTCAAAATTTATTTTGAATAAAATGGTCTATTTTTATAAAGAAAATCGCCTTGGAGCAAAGCATACTCTAAAAAAATCATGAAAAATTGACCTTATTTTTTTAAAAGCTTGTCATTTCTCTCAAAATCAATAATACTTCATTGCTCTGATTTTTATGGATTGTTAGACAATGAAAAATTCTCTAGTTGACCGACTGTTAACTTTGCCACAATATCTTATTCCACAACATTTCTTGTCGCTTTTGATCTTGAAACTGACTCGCTTACCAATGGGAACAGTGATTCGTTGGGTGACGAGACGCTTTATTAAACATTATGATGTGGATATGAGCATTGCACAATTTTCAGAAGTGCGTGCTTATGCTAATTTTAATCAATTTTTTACCCGGGCCTTAAAACCAACCGCACGTCCACTTTCTGCCAATGTGGATGTATTAAGTCCGGTGGATGGAGAAATCAGCCAAATAGGTCAAATTGACAAAGGCAGTTTATTACAGGCTAAGGGCCGTACTTTTCAACTGAATGATTTATTCGGGGGACAAGAAGAAATAGCGGATTTATTTCAACAAGGTTTGTTCTGTACTTTGTATTTATCACCAAAAGATTATCATCGTATCCACATGCCAATGACAGGGCATTTGACAGATATGGTGTATGTACCTGGGCGTTTATTCAGTGTCAACCAACGGACAACTCGTGTCGTTCCTAATTTATTTGCTCGTAATGAGCGAGTGATTTGTGTTTTTGAGACGGAAATGGGCAAAATGGCTTTGATTTTAGTAGGGGCAATTTTTGTTGGTAGTATAGAAACGGTGTGGGAAGGTTCAGTAACACCCAACCGTTTTTCTCAAGTTCAACATTGGCAATATCCTAAAAAAACAGCCCCCTTTTTACAACGGGGTGTCGAAATGGGGCGTTTTAATATGGGGTCCACTGTGATTGTATTATTGGATGCTAATCATCTAGCGTGGCAAGAAAATCTAACTGCAAAAAATGAAGTTTTGATGGGTCAAGGCTTGGCGCGACGTTTGCTAGTCTAAAAAATTAGGTAGTCATTAATTAATTTTATTTATTATTCTGAAACTCCGGAGAACTTTTTTGCGTATAGTATTTTCAAAGATTTACGCGAAATATCAAATAAAAATCAAATACTTACAGACTTTTCCGACGCTTTCAGTATTATTTAGAAATAATGGCAAAATTTAAGAGTCCAAAATTTATTTTGGTTCGATACCTAAAATGATAGAGGTTAGGCAAAATACCGATTGAATGTAACTAATTTATTGAATATTTATAATAAATATAAAATATTTAAAATTATCGGCATAAAAGTCTAACTATACAAATTTTGGACTCTGCTAAACCCTAATTCGGCTTATTGGAGTACAAAATTTATTTTGGATTCAAGCCAATGTCAATGAAACTGTATCTAAAAGGCTCTTTACCGTCAATTTTTAATGGGTGAAATATTATTGATTGCTACTTTAATCATTTAGTCATTTATTTTTATTATTATTGATATTTAATTAATTTAAGAAACAATTTATTATTAAATAACTTTTAAAAATCAATAATTTGCTTTTTATATTGTTTAACATTCTCTAAAAACCCGGTAAACATCTTGATTTTTGCAGCAGATTTACCTAAGATTATACCCCTATGAAAATACATATCACCCTTTTATTGTTGTTAACCATTGTCAGCTTACTTGGCTGCAATACTTTAGTGACTAAACCCAATTCGGGTCATACCGCTACTACCCAAAAGGCGGTAGATAATGCGGCGATGAAGATGGTAGAAACGGATTCGCCAGTGAATTTAAGTTTACGGATTGATAATAGTGCTTATATGGCAAGCACTCAATTTTCGACAACTTGGGAATTTGAGAAAGAGCAAAAACCGCTCACTCCTCCCCAAAATTTGGCATGGGGTACCCCTGTCAATTCAGAAAATGGTAATACCCGGTTGGCAAAAAATAGCCAAACAGGCCAAACAACCATTACTAAACCATTGGCCAAAACACCTAAAATTGTTGAATTCCAGCAAAGAAAAATGAGTGATGCTCAGGCATCTACTGGGCAACAAATTCAAAAAACGCCACTTGGGGCAAAAATCCTTGCTGAGCAACCAACTCAAAAAACACCACTTGGGGCAAAAATCCTTGCTGAGCAACCAACTCAAAAAATACCACTTGGAGCAAGAAAAACCCTTACTGAGCAACCAACTCAAAAAACACCACTTGGGGCAAAAATCCTTGCCGAGCGACCAATACAACCGAAGATTCAAGTCAAGGTAAGTAAACCCTTACCTCAAAAAGGCCCTGTTACCCAAGCCAAGGTAACCAAATCGGCTCCAATTGTAGTCGCTCAAAAAACAGAACAACGAGTAAACTCTCAGCAAAGTCAGTTCACAGCCCAAAAACCGGCACCTAAAACGCACCAAGCTAGTCAAGTCAAAATTAGCAAATCTATTGCCCCAAAACACGCGCCTAAAACGAGCCAAATATCTCAACCACCACAACGACGCACCTTCACAACAACGCGCCCGCCGGTAAAATCAACGGTCAAAGCGAAATGGACTGAAAGAAGGCCCAATGCCAACCAACTTCTTGCGAAAATCATAGCGGAAACAAAAGATAAAAAAACGAACAATAGCCGACCGATTTCTGGAAAAAATGATTTATGGGCACGAATTCGCAATGGGTATGGATTTTCGATAGTTGACAATGCTCGAATAGAAAGAGCAGTTAATGAATTTGCCCGGCATCCGTCTTATTTTAAGAGAATTGCCAGCAAGGCAAGTCCCTACCTCTATGAAATTGTTAAAACCGTGGAAAAACATGGCTTGCCCTTAGAACTAGCCTTATTACCGGCGATAGAAAGTGCTTATGAAGCGATGGCACTTTCACATAGAAGTGCAGCCGGTTTATGGCAATTTATGCCAGCCACTGGAAAAGAGTATGGATTGGTACAAAATCGGTGGTACGATGGGCGACGCGACATTATCCAATCAACCAATGCTGCATTGACCTATTTGAAAAGATTAAATCGTATGTTTGATGGCGATTGGTTTTTGGCATTAGCCGCTTACAACTATGGTCCAGGTAATATGAGAAAAGCGATCAACAAAAATCTGGCGCGAGAAAAGCCAACCGATTTTTGGTCACTCCATTTGCCCAAGGAAACTAGTCGGTATGTGCCTAAGTTGTTAGCGTTGACCAAAATTTTGGCTAATCCCCAACAATATGGGATTCAACTACAATCCATTGCCAACCAACCTTACTTGAAGCAAATCCGTGTTGGACATCAAATGAATTTGTCTTTAGCCCGTCGATTAGCCGGATTATCACCAAAGGAATTTAAACGCTTGAATCCCGGTTATAGACGTGGAGTCACGGCACCCGATGGGCCATATGATATAACTGTCCCTATTGAAAAAGCTAGCCTATTTGAACAACGTCTGGCTAAAATCCCAACTCACTTGATGTTAGCTCAATTAGAAAAGCATCAGCAAACTGTGCCACAACGAGTAAAAATATCACGATCGGTACCAGTTCAACAGCTAGTGGTGAAAAATGAGGCTCAACAACAACATCAAGTAAACAGAGGTGACACTTTATGGAGTATTTCTAAACGCTATGGTACAAGCCTCACATCACTGAGTCAGTTAAATGGTATGAAAACCACTACTCCTTTGAAAAGAGGTATGTTGTTGAAAATACCAACGACTGTGGCGATTGCACAAAAATCAGGATTTGTGTCCAAACAAACCCAAATTATTCATACTGTTAGACCAAAAGAAGGTTTATATAGTATTGCGCGCCATTACAAAGTCACTGTTGATAAGCTCGCTCAATGGAATAAGTTGGAAAAGAATGAATCTTTGCGAATTGGTCAAAGATTGAAAATTTTATTGGAAGAATAAATAGAATTTTTGATTTTTATAGAACTTATGTTGTACGCATTCTTCTTCTTGATCAAATTTAAACCACTAAAATCCCCCCTAGGTTGTGTAGTTAAGGGCAACCATAAAGGATTGCCCCTACATAAGATCATGATTTGTAGGGGTAATCCCTTGTGGTTACCCCAATTAAAATCCTTAACTTAATGACATTGAAGGGCAAAGTGGATACTTGAAAAATACCAACTCAAAAAAGCTCTCAAGCTCAAGCTAACAGTCTACCCCCCCCCATCCCCCTTTACAAAAGTGCTTTGGCGTTTCATTTCGGGTTTAAATGGTTGAGTTAATTTACCCTTATGAATTGAAAGCGTTATCATAAATAATTTTGAAAAATTTCCCCCATTTCTCCCGTCAATAATCCTCTATAAAATCCCTTTAAAAAGGGAGATTAAAGCATTTTGGTCTTAAACAAATTCACCATCACAAATCATTATAGAAGCTTTACTATCTATAAAAATACAATAAATCAATTAGTTATACTGTTCACCTTTGAATTTTATGAAAATCTAAAATGTCGAAGAAATCCGATTTCTTTTCGATCTCGGATTTCTCTTGATTCAAAATTTTCACTGATTTGAAGTACGCTCAGTATAATAACTAAAATGCCGCATTTATTTTAATAGCACATATACCCAACTATTAATTTCATATAAAATTATATAACTAAAGCTCCTTTTCAAGATAATTATTGATCTTTAATTGATCTTTAATTGATAATAATATTTTTATCTATTCGTCAATAGCGAATAATTAATAAATCAAAAGTGAATAAGGGATATCCAAAAAATTATTTCGGAAAAAAATTTTGAGAGCGTAAGAAATTCTATTTCTTTAAGAAATAAGATTTCTTAGATTTCTGTTTGGGATGATTATTTTTCTGGAATTTCCCAAATTAAAAATGAATTGCTTGCAAATGCTTTGTTACTTCGTTTCACTATTAACTATTCGTCGAAACAAAAGATATACTCCTCCAGAAAAGTTTTATTCCTGATAAAAATTTGCCAGATTTTAAAAACCTGGCAGGTTTAGCGCGAAACTTTTCTGAACAACTATATCATTGGTATTGATAACTTTATTTATTGCGGTAACTTATGTAAAGTTTGTGATTTTATGTACTTTGTGTTTAAAATTAATAAACCAAAAATTTCATAAACTATGTTGACTCTTTATCTTTAGAACTCCAAAAAAACGCTTGCTTAGATTAGAATCCAAAACATAAGCGTAGTAAAGTCACCAGTCATTTTAAAAACGACTTATATAGTATAATTATTCTGATTTGGGATCGCTATAAAAACAGTATATTGGGTAATATTATTGATTAACACTATCTTTTCACTTAAATTTTGTTAATATTAAAAATAGTCAACTGGTTATTACCAAATTGCGCTAGTGCCTGAAAAATATAATATTTTATTAATTATCAATTAATGATAATATTTTAGTGTCCTTAGCTACGATGAAAAACTTTAACGGCTAAAATATTTTGTTTTTTATTTTTTTGCCTCTTAATTATGATCTCATTCGCTTATTTACCTTATAAATAAGAATTTCTAATCGGCGATACCAAAATGGATACCCATTTTTCATCTTGCCGGGCTTCATACAACTTGTAATTATCATGTTGCGATACGCCATGATCGAATAAAATGATTCATTTTGAAAATTTTTTGTTGGAGAAAAAAATATGGCAACCCAAAAAAAATACCGATTAGTCACACGGAGTGATTTTGACGGTTTAAGTTGTGCGGTTTTATTAAAAGAACTTGATCTTATTGAGAACATCAAATTTGTTCATCCTAAAGATGTGCAAGATAATAAAGTTGAGATTAACTCCAATGATATTACCACCAATTTGCCCTATTCCCCTGGCGCTCATCTCGTCTTTGATCACCACATGAGTGAAACCATCAGAATTTTAGGGCAAAAACCAGACAATTATATTATTGATCCCAAAGCCCCTTCTGCTTCTCGTGTCGTTTATAATTATTACGGTGGACAAAAAGTATTTCCTAATATTAAAGAGGCAATGATCGAAGCCGTAGACAAAGCCGACGCTGCCCAATTTACCCGTGAAGAAATTCTGTCTCCCAAAGGTTGGGTGTTACTCAATTATCTGATGGATCCCCGTAGTGGTTTAGGGCGTTATAGGCATTTTCGCATTCCTAATTATGAATTGATGATGACGTTGATTGATTCTTGTAAAAATCACACCATTGAGGAAATCTTAGAATTACCCGATGTTCAAGAACGTATTGACTTGTACTTTCAACATCAAAGAACCTCTATGGAACAAATTGAAAAATGTTCCAAAGTACATGGAAATGTTGTCGTGCTGGATTTACGTCACGAGGACGAAATCTTTACCACCAATCGTTTTGTCATTTACGCACTCTATCCAGAATGTAATGTTTCCATTCATGTTTTTTGGGGATTACAACGGCAAAATACCGTGTTAGCCGTTGGTAAATCCATTCTTGACCGTTCTGCCAAAACCAATATTGGTGAATTAATGTTGGAATATAATGGTGGTGGTCATGTAAACGTGGGCACTTGCCAAGTACCCAATGATGAGGCAGAACGCGTTCTACAAGAACTGATGAAGAGAATCAACGAAGATGAAATGAGTTAGGGGGGGTAGTTAAGAGAATGATAAGGAAAGATTCTTCCTATTATCCACTTCATTTGCTCAATAAAATTATCACAAATCTTTTTTTATCTATTTAATTTTATAATTAATTTTGGTGCCATACCTATTATCAAGTGATTCCAGAGAACACGCCTTCTTCTCTGGTAAACTTCTTATTGGTGTGCCATCGTGTGTAAAAATATATAACCGCATGATTTTTTAATGAAACGAAATTAAGTTTTTTAACGGATTATTAACGAATGGTGATATTATCCAAATAGTCTTCCTTCTGGTGAACCTTTATATTCCCATTCTCTTGGAGGTAGGATAACAATTTTTATTAACAACACTTTGAAATTATTAAAATAAAATATTAAAATGCGTCTTAATTTTATCTCGCTGTGATTCAACCATTTTTAAAATCATGGTCTATTACGATATGCCATGTAGCGAATAAAATGATTCATTTTGAAAATCTCTGGTTTGTTGGAGACCTAAATATGGCAACCAAAAGAAAATACCGATTAGTCACACGGAGTGATTTTGACGGTTTAATTTGTGCAGTTTTGTTAAAAGAACTTGATCTCATTGAAAGCATCAAATTTGTCCATCCTAGGGATGTCCAAACTGATAAAGTTGAAATTAATTCCAATGATATTACCACCAATTTACCCTATTCCCCAGGTGCTCACCTCGTCTTTGATCACCACATGAGTGAAACCATCAGAATTTTAGGGCAAAAACCGGATAATTATATTATTGATCCCCATGCGCCTTCAGCTTCTCGCGTCGTTTTCAATTACTATGGTGGCAAAAAGACATTCCCTAATGTCAGCGAGGAAATGATTCAAGCAGTAGACAAAGCCGACTCTGCCCAATTTACCCGTGAAGAAATTTTGTCTCCCAAAGGCTGGGTGTTACTCAATTACCTGATGGATCCCCGTAGTGGTTTAGGACGTTATAAACATTTTCGCATTTCTAATTATGAATTGATGATGATGTTGATTGATTCTTGTAAAAACCATACCATTGAGGAAGTCTTAGATTTACCCGATGTGAAAGAGCGTATTGACTTGTATTTTCAACATCAAAGAGCCTCCATGGAACAAATTGAAAAATGTTCCAAGGTACAGGGGAATGTCGTTGTGCTAGATTTACGTAACGAAGACGAAATCTTTACCACCAATCGTTTTGTCATTTACGCACTGTATCCAGAATGTAATGTTTCCATTCATATTATTTGGGGATTAGGACGACAGAACACAGTGTTAGCTGTCGGCAAATCCATTCTTGACCGTTCTGCTAAAACCAAGATTGGTAAATTAATGTTGGAATATGGAGGTGGTGGTCATGAAGGCGTGGGCACTTGCCAAATAGCCAATGATGAGGCAGACCAAGTTTTACAAGAACTTCTCAATAGAATCAATGAAGATGAAATGAGTAAGGAATAAAAGTGACAGAATGACAATAAAAAATCCTTTCTATAGTATTTCAGATAATTCTTTTCAAAAAGACTAACACTTAAGGAAGCTTTTACATTTACCGTTTGGATTGATAAAAAATTATTACTTTTTTAACACGATTAAATGCTTATGAACAATAACCCATAAAGTGGTTTAATTTTTGCTTTTTCTATAGAAATTCATACGACATTAACTTAGGCGATTTCTCTAAAAGAATATACTTTAGGAATTTAAGAATTAAATAACACTCGAAATTAAACCTGATCCGGTTTTAAAAACAGGTCAGGTTTGAGCATTCAAGTTTTGGAAATTATTTAAAGTCTCATTCCTTAATTCCTTGGTACGATTTCAAAAATAAAGTTTGGACTCTACTTCCTCACCGACAAGCGTCCAAAATAAAATTTTGATGATGGGAAAATAGTAGATTTTTGTAAAGGAAATCGCCTTAAAAAGGAATAAATCTTTGAAAATGCAAAATTTAAAACAGCACTTTCTCTATTTGGGAATTCTCTTATTCCTCAATATAGGCACAGCCACTTTTGCCATAACAATAGAAGATGATGGCACACCAATTGATGAAAATGAGATCAAAACAGCACTAGCCAACGGCGAATCAGTAACAGCTATTGCTGAGCGATTATTGGAAAATGAAGCCAATCCATTGTTAATTGCTGAAATGCTCGCACAATCTGCACCTCAATCAGCCGCTCAAGTGGCTGTTTTAATAGCACAATCCGTTCCACCCATTTATGCCTCAGACGTGGCTGCCACCACCGCAGAAGTTGTACCTTCAGCAGCCGTCCAAATAGCGGTAGCGGTAGCAGATGTGATGCCTCAGTTTGTGGCTCTGTTAGTACGACTGGCTGATTCAATCATAGCAGTCGTGCCAGAGTCCGAAGCCGCCATTCAAGCAGCCCTAAAAGATAAGATAGCAGCAGCTTCTGCCATACAAAAACAAGAGAATCAACAGATTTTAACGGGCCAAGGTGCTGGAATCGTCGCTTGGGTCGATGGTGAAGCACAAGCAATTTTACCCAATGGTGACAAGCAAATTCTAGAAACGGGTGCTGAATTGAGCAATGGGACAACGATTGTTACTCATAACCAATCGGCTGTTCTTATTTATATGCCAGATCAGTCCTCGTATGTGGTAGAAAAAAACAGCCAATTTAAAATTAACAAGTACCACTTTGAAGAATCCAAGCCTGAAGAAGACAGCAGTGTTTTTTCCTTAGTGGAAGGCATGTTCCGATTTGTCAGTGGAATAATAGGCAAAAGAAACCCTGATAAAGTTGAATATTACACGCCCACAACCACAATGGGCATCAGAGGGACGGAAGGTACTTTAAGATATAAAAGCACGGATGAACAAAGCTATGTTCATGTCGTTAGTGGTCAAATGTCAGTAACCTCTCAGTCAGGCGGACAAAAAACACTGGTTGATACTGGCATTTATGGTATCACTTCTACCGGTACACCGTACACAAACATTTCCTCTTCAATAACGGATCGCTTCAAAATCGTTAAACCCGTCAGTGAACGAAGCCACCATGCCGCAGTAACCGCACATGCTCAAATGGCAAGCCTCTATGAAGAGATTAGCAGTGGACGCAAGCATTTAAATCGCGCTGAAATCAAATCATTTGAAAAACGGCTGAAAAAATTACGGGCTTTTATCAAAAAGGGTGGAAAACACCATAAAAAGAAACGATGGGGAGTCGAATATGAGAGTTCCGATTTGTCGTCTGATCCCTTGCTTCAGAAAGCCACCGATCAAGCTTTCTATGCCCGTCTTATGGACTACACTAAACACCTCAAAAAGGGCCATAAGCAGAATAAAGCATTGAAAGCCATGCACAAAAAATTCAAGCATGCTCATAAAATCAAAAAATACAAGAAAAAACACAAACGCAACAAAAAATCTGGCAAAAAGCATGGCAAGCGTGGTCAGAAACACCAGAAAGAACACCGCAAACATGGCAAAAAAGCGCGTGAGAAACATGGCAAGCATAACAAAGAGAAATAAAGGTTTTTTAAAGTATTTAAAAAAAAATTCCTGGTACTCGATGTCAAGGTTTCTTCTGCTCTACCGAAACTGTATCAGAAGGATTAGTTGAGGTTAGCTAGTTATTTTTTTTGAGGACTCCAAAGAATTGATGATTATTCTACTTGGAATGAAGACAAAAAAAGGCCCTTGCGTTATGATGCAAGGGCCTTTTTTTATTCACGGATTTAAAATCAGTGGGTTTATGTTTCCCTGAATGTTTGCCTTTGCTTTTGCGATGGCAATTTCATCAGCATCAGGTGGGTCTTCATGATGCCACCTTTCAAACATAGCCACATCATCACTCGTTAGTGGCGCATCGTAAACGTACCACATGTATAAGTACGTCCGTGCTATATCGCCACGCTTTGCTGGGGGAGGTTCAAAGCTCCCTCGTTCTATTTCTATATCACACGCTCCAAACTCATAAGCTTCGCCGGGTAATTCGTCAACTGGTTTGTAATTGCTTCGTAGCCTGTTGATAGCGGGTACGCTTGGCACAAGATTATGAAGGTCTCCAGCCGCTAGTTGGTGTTCAGAATTTTTCTCGCACGCTTTACGTCCACCACTTCGCCAGCACGATTTGTTACTTCCCATAAACGATTCTGGTACGATGTGTTCAGCATCAAGTCCCATAGC
>Ga0233403_10001249_pt1 | contig 11950 bp, 2 predicted proteins | sample Na_oxic_1_MG_FD_179866 | JGI IMG/M metagenome (GOLD analysis project Ga0233403, IMG submission 179866) | Seawater microbial communities from Saanich Inlet, British Columbia, Canada - Na_oxic_1_MG | ecosystem: Environmental > Aquatic > Marine > Inlet | place: Canada: British Columbia | collected...
AGGACAACAACATGGCCCAAATTTGTTCCACAGTTTTCGTGACTTTAATCTGAGCCACCACGAGATCGCAACCTTTTCTGGCCCGAATAGTGTCCAAAATGTCCTCAGCCGCGTCACCGGCGGCAATCCGTCACACATTGACGGACTCTTTCGCTCCACCATTTCTGGTGCGAATATGTATTTCCTAAATCCGTATGGCATCCTGTTTGGACCCAATGCCCGGCTAGATGTGCAAGGCAGTTTTCATGCCAGTACCGCCGACTATCTCCGATTAGACGAAGGTGGACGCTTTGATGCGCGTCATCCTCAAAATAGTCTATTAACAGTCGCTCCAATATCTGCTTTTGGTTTTTTGACGGATTCCCCGATGAAAATCACCACGCAAAGCAGCAAACTTATATTACCAAGTGATAAAACCTTATCGTTAATTGGTGGTGACATCCATTTAACCAGCGATATCCCTTTAACGGCAGACAATACGCTGACTATTCCCACCGTGGAATCAGAATCCATTCTAGCGGCTGAACATGGGCGAGTTAATTTAGCCAGTCTTGCTTCTCGTGGTGAAGTCATTTTGGATGAAAACGACTTAGCTCTACAAGGTCAAGGTGGTCAAATCACGCTTGAAAACACGTTGGTTGAAATGAGTGGACACAGTGGCGGTGCGGTTTTTATCCGAGCCGGTCAATTTTTCTTAGACAATGCCATCATTCGTTCTAATACTTATGGTCATCAAGATGGCAAAAGTATCAATCTCAAATTGACTGAAGCAGCAATTCTCAAGGGTTTGAATAGCGAAATCTCAGTACTTACCGCAAGTGGACATGATGCTGGGGGCATTTCGATTGAAGTACCTTATTTAGAAATCACCGGGGCCTTGATTAATACTGGAAGTGCTCTGACTGGACAAGCGGGAAACATCGAAATCCATGCCAGACAAGTCATGCTTAAAGACGGTGCGTTTATTGCCAGTGGCTCATTATACGCCGGAGGAAGTGGTGATATTAAGCTTGAGGTTGAAGACAATTTATCGCTGACTGGTTATTCACCGGGATATCGAATCAGTCACGGTATAGAATTTGAGAATGCCAGAACGATTATTTTTAGTATTTCAATTGGTGCTGGACAGTTAGGTAATATTTTTATTGACACGAAAAGCTTGAATATGAAATCCAGTCAAATCACGACAGACAACTTTGGAATTGGCAAAGGTGGCAATATTACCATTAATGCTAAACAAGCTAGTTTAGCTAATGGTGCTATAATTTCAAATTCTGTCTATAATCAAGGAGAATCAGGTTATCTCAAGATGAAGATTACTGAAAAATTATATATTGCCGGCAAATCATCATTTGCTTATGCAACACTTGGAAGAGCATGGGAAAATACGTCAAGTCTGATAGTAAGTGGAAGTTTCGGTAGCGCGTCAGGAGGTACGATAGATATTCAAGCCAATCACATAGTTGTTACTGATGACGGTCTAATTGCAGCGGGTAGCTTGGCAACCGGTAATGCCGGTGATATATTCATCCAGACCAATAATCTTCAAATCATGGATAATGGAGAGATTAACACTTCAGCTAAACACGCCATCGGTGGAAATATTAGTTTGACTGTTCCTAATTTACTTTATTTACCAGATGGAACAATAACAACCAGCGTACATGGTGGCATTGGTGATGGTGGGAATATTGATATATCTCATCCACGTTTTACCGTATTGAATCAAGGGAAAATTAAAGCCCAAGCCTATGAAGGACGCGGCGGAAATATTCGCATAGTCGCTGAACACTTTATCAAATCTGACGAAAGTTTAGTCAGTGCCTCGTCAAGATTGGGTTTAGATGGCGAGGTGCAAATTGATTCGCCGGCAGTGGATATGGATAGCTTTTTGGTGGTGCTGCCGGGCACTCCGTTGCCGAGCGAAATGCCGAATCCTTGCCAGGGCATTACCGATCCCGATCAACTCAGTACCTTCAGCGTCAACATCGAAGGCGAAGGAATGCCGACGACACCGAGCAGTTTGATGGAATAACCAATTATAATTACCAGGATTGTTTAAATCGGAAATCACGCAATTACCCGGTGATTTATTGGCCAAATTGCAAGAAGCCGTAGAAATTGCGGACTTACCAGCCATATTACCTCTTATTGAGGTGATTGGTGAACAAAATAAACCGCTGGCTAACGCTTTAACGAAGTTGGTTAATGGTTTTCGTTTTGATATATTGCAAGAAGCTTTTAAAGATTGATAAAGTTGGAGTCCAAAATTTATTTTGGTCGTTTGCCAAACTAAAGTTTGGATTCCTTTTACCAAACATAAAAAAATGACAAAATACAATATTTTGATTGTTGATGATATACCAGCAAATTTACAGTTTTTAAATTTATTACTGGCGAAACGAGGTTATCAAGCGCGTCCTGCTATCAATGGACGAGTCGCCTTAAAAATTGCCCAAAAAACCTTGCCGGACTTAATTTTGTTAGACATACAAATGCCGGGCATGGATGGCTATGAAGTTTGTAAACGGTTAAAAGCTGATGATAAAACCGGCGAAATTCCGGTGATTTTCATCAGTGCCTTGAGTGAAGTACTTGATAAGGTAAAAGCCTTTTCGGTCGGTGGTGTCGATTACATCACCAAACCATTTCAGGAAGAAGAAGTATTGGCTCGGATTAAAACTCATTTAATGCTGCAAACTCAAAAGAAACAGTTGATACAGCTAGACCAAGAAAAAAATGAGTTTTTAGGCATGGCTGCTCATGATTTGAAAAATCCGCTATCCGCAATTAAAGGTTATTCGGAAGAAATTGAAGAATACTGCCATGAAATGACAACCGAAGAAATTGTGGAATTGTCGGGGTTAATCAAAAACTCTTCGACAAAAATGTTCACTTTGATTACGAATTTATTAGATGTCAATCAAATTGAATCTGGTAAGATAAAATTGGATTTGGTCAACGTGGATATTTTGCCAATTGTCGAAAGCGTAGTTCGAGATTATACTAAGACAGCGAAGGAAAAGGAGATTAATCTGCATTTTTCATCGGAAGGAAGTAATTTTCATGTTTATGTAGATGTCAATCTAGTAGGGCAAATTTTGGACAATATAATTTCCAATGCAGTCAAATACTCACCTTTAGGCAAAAATGTCTATATCAATTTGATTGCAAATGAGAATAAAATTCGCTGCGAAGTTAAAGATGAAGGTTACGGTTTAAGCGCCGATGACCTTGGGAAATTATTTGGTAAATTCAATCGCTTAAGTACCAAACCGACTGGCGGAGAACATTCTACCGGTTTAGGTTTATTTATCGTCAAAAAATTAGTCGAAGCCATGAATGCCAAAATTTGGTGTGAAAGTGAATTAGGCAAAGGGTCAAAATTTATGGTGGAATTTATTCCAGAGAAAATAATTGTTGGAGTGTAAAAGCTTAGAGTTGTTTCGTTCATTGCGCTTTGCTACTTTCCCAAAACCTTATTTGTTATAACTTAATTCTATTAAGGACATTAATGAATATTCCTAACTACGAACAAGCCAATTGACGAGAGTTCTAATTGTTATCGTTCCCAACGTCCACGTTGGGAACGCCTATCGTGACGCTCCAGCGTCACTCCTTTTAATTTAGGAGAAACTATCCACGATGTTGATATTGCCTAACTACCAAATCAGCACTAAAATTTACGAGAGTGCTAACTCCCTTGTTTATCGGGGAGTACGAAAAAAGGATAATCAACCGGTTATCCTCAAAGTCCTCAAAGAAGATTATCCCACACCGGCAGAACTAACGCGCTACCGCCAAGAATATGACATCATACGTCATCTGGCTGGTATAGATGGTATTATCAAGGCTTATGATCTGGAAAAATACCAAAACACGCTCGTGATTATTTTGGCGGATTTTGGCGGTGAGTCGTTAAAACACTGGTTAGCTGAACGCACGTTTACTTTAGACGAATTACTTAAACTGGCCATAACCACCACCGATATTTTGGGACAAATTCATGGGCAAAACGTTATCCATAAGGATGTTAATCCCGCCAATCTGATTTTCAACCCCACAACTGGGGTGCTGAAAATTATTGATTTGGGGATTTCCACCCAATTATCCAAACAACACTTGCGGCTTGCAAATCCCGATGTGTTAGAAGGCACACTGGCGTACATGTCTCCTGAACAAACCGGGCGCATGAACCGTGCGTTAGACTATCGCACCGATTTTTATTCATTAGGTGCCACACTTTATGAATTATTTACCGGAAAAGTGCCCTTTGAATCGACAGATGCGATGGAATTAGTGCATTGCCACATTGCCAAACAACCCACACCTCCCCATCAAATCAATCCCGATTTGCCCCCGGTAATTTCTAGTATCATTATGAAATTATTAGAAAAAACTGCCGAAGCACGTTACCAGAGTGCTTGGGGTATTAAGGCAGACCTAGAGGAGTGCAAACTTCAGTTTGCGAAAACGGGTCAAATTAGTTACTTTAATCTGGCCAAAAAAGACATTTCAGATCGTTTTCAAATTCCCGAAAAACTCTATGGGCGCGAATTGGAAATAAACACTTTAGTTTCTAGCTTTGAACGAGTGGCCTCTGGCAAAGCTGAAATGATGCTGGTTGCTGGCTATTCTGGGATTGGTAAATCGGCCTTGGTTAAGGAGATTTATAAATCACTTATCGAAAAACAAGGCTATTTTATTACGGGTAAATTTGACCAATTCCAGCGCAATATTCCCTATAGTGCGATTGTCAATGTGTTTAAAGAATTAGCTCAACAATTGCTCACCGAAACTGAAGCTCAATTAACCCAATGGAAAAAACGAATTTTAACAGCCCTTGGTCCTAATGGACAAGTCATTATTGATGTCCTTCCCGAAATCGAATTGATTATCGGCAAGCAACTCCCAGCACCGCAATTAGGACCAGCGGAATCTCAAAACCGTTTTAACTTAGTTTTTCAAAACTTCATGCGCGTGTTTTGTCAACCAGAACATCCCTTAGTCATGTTTTTGGATGACTTGCAATGGGTCGATTCAGCCACCCTTAAATTATTAGAACTAATAATGACCGATAAGGATAACACAGCCCTCTTTTTGATTGGGGCTTATCGGGATAACGAAGTTGATGCAACCCATCCCTTAATAACCACACTTGACAAACTCCGCGAAGAAAATGTCACGATTAACAAAATCACCTTAAAACCTTTGGCTTTTGAACAGATTAACCCATTGATTGCTGAGAGTTTGCATCACAATTTGGATGCGGTTAGCGCATTAACGGATTTGGTGATGCGTAAAACCGGTGGGAATCCGTTTTTTGTTAATCAATTTCTGCACACCCTGTATGAAGAAGATTTGCTTCATTTTGTTTCCCCAACACTTAAGCAAAAAGCCCATTGGCAATGGGATATTGCTCAAATTGAGGCCATGAACATCACCGACAATGTGGTGGATTTAATGATTGGCAAATTGAAAAAATTGCCGGTGTCTGCCCAACAAGTTTTACGCTTGGCCGCATGTGTGGGCAATCGTTTTGATTTGGATACCTTATCTGTCATTTATGAAAAATCGCCCGCTGAGACTTTCCAAAACCTGATGCCGGTTTTGGCGGAAGGCTTAATATTGCCCCTACCAGAAATGATCGGTGATAACATTCACAAGTCACAATTCCTACATGATCGTGTCCAACAAGCCGCTTACGGCTTAATTGATTCTGCTCATAAAAAAGCAGTGCATTTGCAAATTGGCCGGTTATTGCTCAAAAATACACCAAAATCTGCACGAGCAGACATGATATTTGATATGGTTGAACAACTCAATCAGGGTGTGGAATTAGTTCATAATCAAGCTGAACGCAATGAAATTGCTGGGCTGAATTTGATGGCTGGGCAAAAAGCGAAGATGGCAATGGCTTATGGTACTGCGATCAAATATTTGACTATCGGGCTAGAATGCTTAGCAGAAAACAGTTGGAAAACGGAATATGACTTGACGCTAGCATTATATCAATACATGATTGAAGTGACATACCTCATTGGTGATTTTTCACGTCAAGAGCAATTGACGAAAATGGTATTAAATCACACACATTCATTATTGGACAAGATCAATGTTTATGAACTCTCTATCCGATCATATATGGCACAAAAACAAAGATCTGAAGCATTGAAGTTCGGGTTAGAAGCGTTGAACTTTTTGGGGATAAAGTGTCCAGAACAGCCCAATGTTTCAGATATTCAAAGGGATTTAGAGGAAACCCGGTCAAATTTGAATGATAAAAGCATGGAAGATTTAATCAATCTGCCACCGATGAGTGATCCTTACAAGCTAGCAACCATGCGTATCCTGTCAAGTACATTTACGCCGGCATATAACACAAATCCTGAATTAGCACCGCTTATTGTGTTCCAGATGGTCAATTTATCCATCCAACATGGCAATGCTTCACAATCCGCTTTTGCCTATGCCAATTACGGTTTCCTCCTCTGTGAAATAGTAGGCGACATTGAAACGGGCTATCGGTTTGGGCAATTGGCTTTGAGGATATTGGAACAATTTAACGCCCAAGAATTTAAAGCAAAGATATTAGTGATTGTTAATTTCCTGATAAGACATTGGAAAGAACACTTAGGGAATACACTACTACCTTTACGAGAAGCTTATCAAAGTGGGCTGGAAACAGGTGACTTAGAATTTGCTGCCTATTCTGCTTTCGATTATTCCCTGCATTTATATTTCAGCGGTATAGAATTGATTTCATTAGAACAAGAGATGGCGATTTACAGTGATGCAATACTGAAGCTCAAGCAAAATGCTCCCCTTCAATGGATTAAAATTACTTGGCAAACCGTTTTAAATTTGAGAAATGGCTTTGAAATGGCTTGCCGTTTAGTGGGTAAAGCATTCAACGAAGAGGAAGTGTTACCGATTATTAGCCAAGTAGATGACAGAAACATTTTTTTTAGCTTGTATTTCAATAAACTGGTTCTCTGTTATCTCTTTAGGGATAATGCTCAATCGGCTAAATATGTTGCTTTAGCAGAACCCTATTTAGACAGTGTGATAGGCTCAATTATCATTGTTTTTTTTAATTTCTATGATTCGCTAACACAGTTAGCCGTGTATCCAAATGCCAATATAGCAGAACAAGAGAAAATTCTTGAAAAAGTCACTGCTAATCAGCAAAAAATGCAGAACTGGGCAGTTCATGCCCCAATGAATTTTCAACACAAATATGAACTCGTGGAAGCTGAAAAAGCACGAGTTTTAGGACAAGTTGCTGAAGCAATGGATTTTTACGAAAAAGCGATTTCAGGAGCTAGGGACAACGGCTATCTTCAAGAAGAAGCTTTAGCTTATGAATTAGCAGCCGAATTTTACTTAGGACGCGGTATGGAGAAAATTGCTCAAACTTACCTCAGAGACGCACACTATGCCTATCAACAATGGGGAGCTTTGGCTAAAGTCGCTGACTTAGAGCAACGCTATCCGCAATTTTTGGCTCAAAATCAAAAAACTGCTGGTGCAATTTTAACAGATGCGACTATCTCAGCGACGCGAATGGCTTCCAGTTCGACCAAAGGCGCTTCAGAGTGGCTCGATTTGAACAGTCTCATGAAAGCCGCTCAAACCCTATCTGGGGAGATTGAGTTAAGCCGACTGTTGACTAAAATGATGCACACTGTCATTGAAAATGCCGGGGCTGAAAAAGGCTTTTTGTTACTCCCTCAAAAAGAACAATGGTTTATTGAAGCACAAGGGCAAGTGGACACCGATGACGTTCACGTCTTGCAATCTATTCCGGTTGAAAATCAACCCATTGCACAAACGATTATCCAGTATGTGGCAAGAACCCAAGAACATCTGGTTTTGCAAGATGCGACCAAAGAGGGCCAATTTACCCACGATCCGTACATCAAAACACAGCGTCCCAAATCCATCTTATGTCTGCCCTTGGTGAATCAAGGACAGTTGACGGGTATTTTATATTTAGAAAACCATCTGGCAACCGGAGCCTTTACCCAAGAACGGTTAAAAGTGCTTAACCTGTTATCCTCGCAAATCGCCATTTCTATTGAAAACTCTTTGTTGTATAACAACTTAGAACAAAAAGTCGCGGAACGTACCTCCGAACTAACTAAACGCACCGATGATTTGTGGAAAAGTGAAAATAAGTATCGTACTTTATTTGAAAAGATAACATTGGGCGTAGTCTATCAGGATGCAAGCGGAAACATCATTTCTGCAAACCCAGCGGCAAAACGTATTCTTGGTTTAACGCTTGATCAAATGCAAGGTAGAACTTCTTTTGATCCTCGCTGGAAAGCCATCCATGAAGATGGTTCAGATTTTTTGGGCAATAATCACCCGGCTATGATTTCGCTAAAAACCGGAGAACCCGTCATGGATATCATAATGGGGGTTTTTCATCCAAACGCAGAAAAATACTTCTGGATAAACGTCAATGCCACACCAGAATTTTATCCCGGAGAAAAAAAACCATTCCAAGTTTATACCACTTTCAACGACATTACTAAACGTAAACAGTTTGAAAGAGAAGTGCTTGCTGCGAAAGAAGTTGCTGAAACTGCCAACCAAGCCAAAAGCATTTTTCTGGCGAATATGAGTCATGAACTTCGCTCTCCACTTAATGCGATTCTAGGTTTTGCCCAAATTCTGACCCGTAGTCAAAGACTTGATAAGGAAAATCAAGAAAATGTCGGTATCATCAGTCGCAGCGGTGAACACCTCCTCAGTCTGATTAACCAAGTGCTTGATCTCTCCAAGATTGAAGCCGGGCGTACTACGCTCAATGAGAACCATTTTGACTTTTACCGTCTGTTAGATGATTTAGAAGATATGTTTCATCTGAAAGCGGATGACAAACACTTGCAACTGTTGTTTGAACGTGAACCGTCAGTTTCGCAATACATCTATACAGATGAAGTCAAAGTACGCCAAGTATTGATTAATTTGCTCAACAATGCGTTGAAATTTACGGTAGAAGGAGGAATCACAGTACGAGTAAATGCGAAGGCTCAAGCAGATTTGAACCAACAACGGGCAGTGATTGAATTTGAAATCGAAGACACTGGCCCCGGTATTGCTTCTGATGAATTAGGTGATTTGTTTAAAGCGTTTGTGCAAACCTCAACTGGTAAGCAATCTCAGGAAGGTACCGGCTTAGGTCTTCCAATTAGCCGAAAATTTGTGCAACTCATGGGTGGTGATATGGTAGTGACTAGTGAAGTTGGGCAAGGCACAACCTTTAAATTCCACATTGAATGCCAATTATCCGAAGCTAACAATATTAAGAAACCCGCTCATGAAAAACGAGTTGTTGCTTTAGCACCTGACCAACCGCGTTATCGCATCTTAATTGTTGATGACAAATGGCCCAGTCGGCAACTTCTCATCAAATTACTTAACCCCTTGGGTTTTGAACTCAGAGAAGCCGAAAATGGCCAAGAAGCCGTTGAAGTATGGGATGAATGGCAGCCGCATTTAATTTGGATGGATATGCGAATGCCAGTGATGGATGGTTATGAGGCGACTCAGCAAATTCGGAAACATACCAAAGGCCAAGCCACCGCTATCGTTGCCCTAACAGCCAGCGTGTTAGAAGAAGAACGGGCAGTAATACTTGATGCCGGTTGTGATGACTTTTTACGCAAACCTTTTAAAGAAGGTGATATTTTTGATCTCATGCACAAACATATCGGAGTCAACTATGTGTATGAAGACAGTGGCGAATCTGCTGAATCTGAAGGCGATGAAGAAACCAAACCGGAAAATCTCAAATCGGAAATCACGCAATTACCCGGTGATTTATTGGCCAAATTGCAAGAATCCGTAGAAACGGCGGATTTACCAACCATATTACCTCTCATTGAGGTGATTGGTGAACAAAATAAACCGCTGGCTAACGCTTTAACGAAGTTGGTTAATGGTTTTCGTTTTGATATATTGCAAGAAGCTTTTGAAGATTGATAAAGTTGGAGTCCAAAATTTATATTTCGTAGGGTGGGTAGAGCGATAGCGAAACCCACCGATTTCTCTACATAATCCATAGTAAAAGTAGAGCGATAGCGAAACCCACCGATTTCTCCAAGATGGTGGGTTTCGCTGCCGCTCTACCCACCCTACTTCATATAATCACCAATTGAAAATTGAAAATAAGACTTGGTTAAATGGACAACAACCCGGCCACTTCATATAATCACCAATTGAAAATTGAAAATAAGACTTGGTTAAATGGACAACAACCCGGCCACTTCATATAATGAAAAATTGAAAATTGAAAATAAGACTTGGTTAAATGGACGACAACCCGGCCACTTCATATAATCACCAATTGAAAATTGAAAAGAAGACTTGGTTAAATGGACAACAACCCGGCCACTTCATATAATGAAAAATTGAAAATTGAAAAGAAGACTTGGTTAAATGGACAACAACCCGGCCACTTCATATAATGAGGGTCTTGCAAAACCCCAGGTTTCACCTGGGGCTATTCACATTTTCAGGCTAAAGTTTCGCGAAGCGAAACTTTAGCCTGAAAACCCCTATCGGGGTTGTCCCAGGTTTCACCTGGGGTGAAAGCAAGAGGCGAGTGGGGTTATTCTTTTAACAATATCAACCCCGTAGGGGTTGAACGTGAAGAGCAAGAGGTGAAACCTGGGGTTTTGCAAGAGCCTCAGGAGTCCAAACTTTAGTTTGGATGTCCAAGATAAATCTTGGACTCCAGAACCGAATATTTTTCTGAAAAGCTATAGTTCAACATCGCTTTCCGTTAGTTAAACAATCCTTACCATTCACTTTTCGAGAAACTCAACATGAAACCAAAAATCATACTGACAAGCGCTTTATTAACCTTCGCGTTACCAGCACCAGCCCAAATCTCAACCGACGGCACATTAGGTCCGTCGGTCAACTTATCAGGCCCGAACTTTCAAATTGGAGCCAACTTAGGACAACAACATGGCCCCAATCTGTTCCACAGTTTTCGTGACTTTAACCTAAGCAGCCACGAGATCGCAACCTTTTCTGGCCCGAATAGTGTCCAAAATGTCCTCAGCCGCGTCACCGGCGGCAATCCGTCACACATTGACGGACTCTTTCGCTCCACCATTTCTGGTGCGAATATGTATTTCCTGAATCCGTATGGAATCCTGTTTGGACCCAATGCCCGGCTAGATGTCCAAGGCAGTTTTCATGCCAGCACCGCCGACTATCTCCGATTAGGCGAAGGTGGACGCTTTGATGTCCGCAATCCCAGTGATAGTATTCTGACCGTTGCACCGATTGAGGCGTTTGGTTTTCTCACAGATACCCCAACGATGATTACCACGCAAGATAGTATCTTATCAGTTCCACCCCTGAAAACTTTGTCATTGATTGGTGGGCATTTACAGTTTCAAGGAACACAACCAATACAATTTGATGATCTGAATATTTATGCAACGTCTGCTTCTTCCGTCATCCAGACCGTAGGCGGTCAACTTAATCTAGCTGCAATCGGGTCGAGTGGAGAAGTTATCGTGAATAATGACGATTTCATTCTCAATGGACACGGGGGCAACCTCGTTCTCAATCGCACTTTAGTGGATACCAGTGGCTTAGGGAGCGGCAACCTTAATATTCGCGGCGGTTGGTTACAAATGCAAGACAGTACCTTGCAAGCTAATACTTTAGGGGAATTGGATGGTGGTCTTATGGATATTCAATTAACGGAATCGCTGTACGCTACCAGTGAGCCATACAACTTTTTTGCTTTTGCCAGCAAAACACTGGGACTTGGTCATGCCGGATCGGTTGCCATCAAAGTGCCTGAATTCACGTTAGACCGGGTAATATTGGGAACAAATACTTTGACGGAAGCGAATGCTGGTAATATGGACCTAGACGTGACTCGGTTTAATCTTTTCAATGGGGCTGGTATAAC
>Ga0233403_10001250_pt1 | contig 11947 bp, 7 predicted proteins | sample Na_oxic_1_MG_FD_179866 | JGI IMG/M metagenome (GOLD analysis project Ga0233403, IMG submission 179866) | Seawater microbial communities from Saanich Inlet, British Columbia, Canada - Na_oxic_1_MG | ecosystem: Environmental > Aquatic > Marine > Inlet | place: Canada: British Columbia | collected...
CGCCAACGATTAACACAAAAGCGAGTTCCGGTTCTTGATTGATATCATTAATGGTTTTTCTTAGGCAGTCGACGCTAAAAGCACTCATTTTCACTCTATTTTTCCCTTTAATATCAATATGCAGATCAGAAATGACTGCAAATCTAATCAAGTCAAAAGGTACATCACTGGGAGTCGCAAAAACTTTAGTACCCAAATAGGGAAAGACTGCTGTGCTAAGCAGAGATAGCCCACTCACTTGAATGAATTTTCGTCTTGATAATGATTTGTTTCTCACACTTTTTCTCCTGATATAGCGTTTCCCAATTTAGTGAAAGACAACCACCCCTCACTCACCTCCTTTCATAAGGAGGATATGTGGAAGGTATGCAAACGGGAAACGCTATATATTAACGCCAAAGGGCTTTTTTCAATCCTGATTCAGACAAAAAATTACTGACGCTCAAACGCCCCCAAATCAATCGCGTCACCGACCACCCGCGGATTGCCATCTAAATCAATGACATTACCGTTATCATCCGGTAAAAAGTGATATTTATATTCACTACATGATGAACAACACGCTTGCAGGCATTCACCACTATTACTATTATCACATTGGTTACGACAGGAAGAATCGCAACCAGTATAGCTTGAACAAGCCATTACACTAGAGTCACCCACATTAAGGGCCGGCGAATTAGGCAATAACCTAAAATCGCCATTGTCTGCATCAACAAATTGGGGATCGCCCATGATGTTGTGTGTGCCATAGTCAGCAGTACCAGTGAGGTTATTAACTAGACTGTAGTCCAGATTAAGGCTACCAGTAGGAGTGATGTCATTGGCCTCACTATCTGTGGTATTTTGGTAGAAGATACTATTTAGGACTGTGCCTGAACCAACAAAACCACCACCACTTTCTGAACTGCTGTTATTGACAATGGTAGAGTTGATAATTGAACCGTTGCTAGAAATTGCACCACCAATTACTGCTGTATTATCAGCAAATAGGCTGTTGGTAATGTATTTAGCACCATTTACAGCACCACCATTATTAGCATCATTATTGGTAAAAGAACTATCGGTAATGATATCTATCTTATCAATAGCTCCACCATCATTACCGGCACTATTGTTAGTTAAGCTACTATTAGTAATGGTATTTACTCCTTTAGCAGCACCACCATCATTACCGGCACTATTATTGATAAAAATACTGTTGGTTATGGTATTTACGCTTATAACAGCACCACCATCATTACCGGCACTATTGTTAGTTAAGCTACTATTAGTAATGGTATTTAGTCCTTTAGCAGCACCACCATCATTACCGGCACTATTATTGATAAAAATACTGTTGGTTATGGTATTTACGCTTATAACAGCACCACCATCAAAAGCACTGTTGTTGCTGAAAGTGCTATTATTAATGTCCTTAGCTCCAGATATTGCCCCACCATTATTATTCCTAGAACGAGAGCTCAAAGAAAAAGCACTGTTATTGCTAAAAGTGCTGTTATTGATGTTTCCAGCATTAGATATCGCTCCACCAGAAGCATTACCACCAATAAAACCACCCTCATCCAAGGTAAAAGCACTGTTGTTGCTAAAAGTGCTGTTACTAATATTGCTTACGTTATATACTGCGCCACCATGAATATCTTTATAAGAAGCAACATTATTATCACTAAAAACACATTGGTCAACTGTTACACTACCTTGCCCTAAGATTGCACCACCATGCTTATCAGCTAAATAAGCATTTTTAAAACTAAAATTTTCCACCGCAATCGACCCACTATTATTCAAAGTAAAAAACCGCCCATTAATCCATGTATTTTGAAAACAACGCTCCATATCACCGTCCCAGTCACCATTAGCCTCCTGACATAATTCCTCAGTATTAGCAGAATCTATCCACCGATTACCAGAATCAAACACCGTCAAAGTGGGTTCAATGCTCTGTTGCTTAAATTCCGCATCCCAACCACCAGAAATTTTAATACCATGCTTGATTGTTTTATTTCCTGCAAGTTCCGTCCCTAAACAATCATAAGTACCTTGCTCAATCCGAATCTCATCCAAATCTTGCACTGCATTGAACGCCATTTGCAAGCCATTACAGCCTTTAAAAGTTCCATGTTCACCAAACGTCAACACGCCATAAACCTTAATGGCCCCGGGTATTTCACCAGTATTGCCTTGACTATCAATCACTTGCACGATAAATTCTGATAAGCCGCGTGCTGAGGGTTCACCTTGAATCAAGCCACTACTCTTATCCAATGTCAAGCCGTCAGGCAAAGTACCGCTACTAACACTGAATTGATAAGGCGGAGTCCCAGATTCAGGTTCAAGGGCCAAACTATAGCGTCGTGCAATCACGCCATCGGGAAAGCGGATATCGCCAAGCACTAGGGCCACCGGCTCCGCATCCAGCGCGTAAATAAAGGAGGTTCGGGAATAGTCAAGCATATCAAAAAAGCTCAATGGCTTCAGTACCGCCGCTTCGACCGTGTATTCGCCAACCGGTAAACCGAGCGGTAATGGCATTCGCAACAATTCATGGGAACCGCTGGCGACTGCGTTTTGGGCATACGGGCCAAAATCCAGCACAAAATTTTGCGGTGGCGTTAAATAGTACAACTCAAACGTCGGCAAAGATACCGCCACATACACATCCGCTTCACCGGCCCAATCTTCAATCAGCGTCAACACCAATTCCTCGTTTGGCACATAGCGCGATTGATTGACCGATAATTCCATCGCCCAACTGGTTGAAACGGCATTTAAACATAATAAACCCGTTAAAATACAAAACCTTAATCGTTTCATGGTTTGTCCTCTGAAATAAAATATCCAAAGCGTTAGCTTTGGGTAAACATTTATAGCAATTTCCGATTGAATAAAGTACAGTGAATATAGTTTAAGTTATTAATAATTAAATATAAAACGCTATAACACTGTAACGCATTAAACGCAAAAACGCTATATCCACACTCAACTCATTTGAGTGACACACATTTTACGGATTTGGATGTGACACTTACAGTACAAATTTGTCACATTTTGCTCTGATACACTGTAACAAAGTCGTGTCATTGGTGTAACATAGCTGTCACATTCATCAATAACTATTTGAATTTTTTATAATAAATAATTTGTCTCGTGCTTTAAGGGACTTTTCTAAAATAAAGCCCCCTTTTTCTTCCGTGTGAACTTCCCACTTTATTAAAGGGAAATTGGAGAAAATTTTTCGCATCAATTTACCTACACATCTTCTAAAAACGAATGCCTATGATAACCCATTTGACAAAATTGGCCACCTGGTCACATAAAAATGTTTAGAAAAACATGGTGAAAATTTAGTAAAATATTTTATTAATTAAATAGTTATATAATTTAAACGCAGGAAAGACCTTTCAGTCAATATGGAATGGTTAATTAGAAATTGATAATCAAAAATTCCTCTAAAATAAATTTTGGATTCCATATATCATATCCCTGAATCCCAAATTTATTTTGGACCGTTTTTTTTACAATTATGTCCTCAAATGATGACTCTATGTTATTATATTTTCCAACTTTCTATTCTATTTGGAGATGATGAAAATGTATCTTAATCTTAATATTGATGATGAAATAGGTACTCAAATGACAGCGATGGCTAAAAGTCGTGGTCAACCCATTGAAATTCTAGCACATGAGGCGATAATAAAGTGGTTGCATCACCAAATCAAAAAAACGCCAACACTATTCGCTCTACCCACCCTATCTGGCTGGAGTCCAAATTTGCCGTTTGACTATTTGAAATATTTTATTTAGAAGCTGATCATTAAAAATTTTTTCTATATAAAAAAAGGAGTTATCTTAATGAACGTCAATCAAGAAGCAAGAATTCAGATTAAAACAACTCAAGATATAAAAAGTACACTAAGTCGTGCTGCAACACTTTCTCACCAATCCATCAGTGCTTTTTTGCTTGACGCGGCTTTTGAACGGGCTAAAAACGTGTTAAAAGCACATGAAATGATAACATTATCCAATGTAGAACGTGAGCGTTTCTTTACCTTATTAGAAACCTCTGATGAGCCGAATGATGCACTCAAAGTAGCAATGAGCGAATATCTTGAGGAACAAACTCAGTGAATGCTAAATGGATAATGACACCACTTGAAAAAAAACATCATAACCGCACTCATTTCGATTGTGGCGAGAGTGCATTAAATGAATATCTTCATAAATTTGCCAGTCAAAATGCGGCACAAGACATTAGTCGAACTTTCGTTATGGTATCCACTATCGAATCGCAAACTATTTTAGGTTTTTATACCCTAAACGTTGGGCAAATCGACTTTGAAAGTCTACCGCCCCACCTGACTAAAAAGATTCCACGTTATCCCATTCCTACTGCACGATTAGCACGATTAGCTGTTGATAAAAGTATGCAGGGACAACATTTAGGGCAAAAACTATTAATGGATGCATTACGTCGTTGCGCTAAAATTTCCCAAGAAATAGGGCTTTTTGGTATCGTTGTTGATGCTAAGCACGATAAAGCTAAAAAGTTTTACCAAAAATACGGTTTTGTTGAAATCCAGAATCAACCATTAACTTTATTTATTCGTCTAAGTACCGTCCTTAAAATACTTGCCGCTTTTGCTTCGCTTGAAACAAAGTAACGAAGCTCAACAACGTTCAATGACACCACTTGGGAAATTTAGTGTATAACATGAGATAGTAATAATGGCTCAAAAGATTAAACCGCTTGAACCGGATTACATGGATTAATAGATTTTAACTTTTCTAAAAATGCTATTTCTCAAATTTCCTCAACATTAATGTCTTTAGGACTTACACGTATTTTTCCTAAATAGATAATGCGTAAATCCTATAATAATCCATAATTAACAATTAACAATTAACAATTAACAATTAACAATTAACAATTAACAAGGAATCTTAATGACGAAATCTAGCGATATTGATCTCCAAGAAACTCAAGAATGGCTGGAGGCGTTGGAAAGCGTCTTAGCCAAAGATGGGCCTGAACGGGCCCATTTTTTATTAGACAAAATGATTGACAAAGCACGTCGTTCAGGGGCCGATATTCCCCATAGTGCTAATACCGCCTACGTCAACACCATTCCCCATAATCAAGAAGAACAAACGCCCGGTGATCCGGAATTGGAATGGAAAATACGTTCATTAATCCGTTGGAATGCAATGGCGATGGTCGTACAAGCCAATCGCCAAAATGCAGAATTGGGTGGACATATCGCCACCTTTGCCTCCATTGCAACCCTCTATGATGTCGGTTTTAACCACTTTTTTCATGCCAAATCCGCCTCGCATGGTGGCGATTTAATTTATTTTCAGGGCCATTCTGCCCCCGGACTTTATGCGCGTGCCTTTTTAGAAGGACGTATGACCGAAGAACAAATGCGGAAATTTCGCCAAGAAGTCGGTGGCAACGGTTTATCTTCTTATCCCCATCCTTGGCTCATGCCAGATTTTTGGCAATTTCCTACCGTTTCTATGGGCTTAGGCCCCATCATGGGCATTTATCAAGCCCGTTTCTTGAAATATCTCCATGATCGCGGCATTGTCAATACCAAAGGACGCAAAGTCTGGGTATTTGCTGGCGACGGTGAAATGGATGAACCAGAATCATTAGGGGCCATCTCACTCGCAGCGCGTGAAAAATTGGATAATTTGATTTTTGTCGTTAACTGCAACTTGCAACGCCTGGATGGGCCAGTACGGGGTAACAGCTCAATTATTCAAGAATTAGAAGGCGATTTTCGTGGGGCTGGTTGGAATGTCATTAAAGTCATCTGGGGTTCCTATTGGGATTCTTTGTTCGCTATGGATACCAAAGGTATATTGGTCAAACGCATGGAAGAATGTGTTGATGGCGAATATCAAAATTATAAAGCCAAAGGTGGTGCCTACACACGAGAACACTTCTTCGGCAAATATCCCGAATTAAGAGCCATGGTAGCCAGAATGACGGATGATGACATCTGGCGTTTAAATCGCGGTGGACATGACCCGCATAAAGTCTATGCTGCTTATGCTTCGGCGGTAAAACATGAAGGGCAACCGACGGTTATTATAGCGAAAACCGTTAAAGGCTATGGCATGGGAGCCGCTGGTGAAGGGCAAAATATTACCCATCAACAAAAGAAAATGGGAACCGATGACATTCGTCATTTTCGTGATCGCTTCAACATTCCCATTCCAGATGAACAACTTTCAGAAGTGCCTTTTTATAGACCACCTGAAGATAGTCCAGAAATCAAATATTTGCATGAACATCGGCAAGCATTAGGCGGCTATCTTCCTTTACGCACTAAAACCGCTACCCCGATTGAAGTGCCAGAAATCAGTATTTTTGATGCCATGCTCAAAGGCAGTGGTGACCGGGAAATGTCCACCACAATGGCCTTTGTTCGCATGTTGTCCACACTCACTCGTGACAAAAAAATGGGTAAGTATATCGTACCTATTGTACCGGATGAAGCACGCACTTTTGGCATGGAAGGGCTATTTCGGCAACTCGGCATCTATTCCTCGCAAGGACAATTGTACAAACCCCAAGATGCTGATCAAGTGATGTTCTACCATGAAGATAAAAAAGGTCAAATCATCGAAGAAGGTATTTGTGAAGCCGGTGCTATCTCTTCATGGATAGCCGCCGCGACTGCTTACAGTAATAACGGTGTCAACATGGTACCCTTTTATATCTTTTATTCCATGTTTGGTTTTCAGCGCGTGGGTGATTTAGCCTGGGCAGCCGGTGATATGCGAGCGCGTGGCTTCTTAATTGGTGGTACTGCCGGACGCACCACATTAGCTGGCGAAGGATTACAACATCAAGATGGACATGGTGTCATGTTAGCCTCTAATATTCCCAATTGTGTGGTTTACGATCCAACCTTTGCTTACGAAATGGCCGTTATTATCCATGATGGCTTGCGTCGCATGTATCAAAACCAAGATAACGTGTTTTACTACATCACAGCCATGAACGAAAACTATCTTCATCCAGCAATGCCAGAAGGGATAGAAGAAGATATCCTCAAAGGCATGTACTTATTTAAGGAAGGGGCCACACAAGGGCCAAAAGTACAACTGTTAGCCGGTGGAGCCATTTTACGTGAAGCGATTGCAGCGAGTGCCTTACTCGCAGAAGACTTTAGTGTATGTGCCGATATTTGGAGCGTAACGAGCTTTACCCAATTACATCGCCAAGGAGTCAACGTACAACGTTGGAATATGCTCCATCCAGAAGCGGAACCACAAACCTGCTATGTCCATGAACGTCTCAAAGATCGCAAAGGGCCCGTCGTAGCCGCAACCGATTATGTGAAAGCGTATCCTAACCAAATTCGAGCTTGCATTCCCAATTGTGCCTACTATGTATTAGGTACTGACGGTTTCGGTCGAAGCGATTCACGCAAGCAACTGCGTAAATTCTTTGAAGTGGATCGTTATTACATTGCAGTCGCAGCCCTAAAAGGTCTCGCGGATATGGAGGAAATCCCGGTTAGCAAAGTGACAGAAGCGATTAAAAAATACAATATCGATCCTGAAACACCCAATCCAGTGACCGTCTAAGGAGGGACATAAAACATGGCCGTTAAAGAGATTATTGTGCCAGATATTGGCGATTTCAATGAAGTACCCATCCTTGAAATTTTGGTCAATCGTGGCGACACCGTCGAAAAAGAGCAATCGTTGATTACCTTGGAAAGTGACAAGGCTACCATAGAAATTCCTTCCTCGGATGCTGGGGTTGTTCAAGAACTGAAGGTAAATATTGGCGATACAGTTTCACAAGGTACAGTGATTTTAACCTTAGAAGTCATTGAAGCGGAAACCAAGGTAAAACCTGCGCCACCACCACCGCCTCAAGCCGTTGCTGTTTCACAACAACCAACACCGCCAGCGAGTAGTCGTTTATCCTCTGCTATTTCAGATATTAGACGACCCCAAAATTTACCCACGCCACCGGTGGCATCCATTGAATCAAAAGCGTTTAAACCTTATGCGGGCCCAGCGGTTCGGCATTTAGCACGAAAATTAGGGGCTGATTTAACGCAAGTGAAGGGCAGTGGGCGACAGGGACGCATTCTCAAAGAAGATGTGCAAGCCTTTGTTAAACAAGTGATGACGGAAGGGACAGTCCCAGGCTTTGGAGTACAATTGACAGGCAGTAGCATGGGTATTCCAGAAATCCCCGAAATTGATTTTAGCCAATTTGGGGAAATTGAAACGCGCCCGTTGAGCCGTATTCAAAAACTGTCCGGTGCCCACTTGCACCGCAGTTGGCTAAATATTCCGCATGTTACGCAATTTGATGAAGTCGATATGACCGAATTGGAAGCGTTTCGCAAAGATTTAGCCGCAGAAGCGAAAAAGCGCAACGTTAAAATCACATTACTTTCCTTCTTGCTCAAAGCGAGTGCTGCTGCATTAAGAGAATTTCCCAACTTTAATGCTTCGCTTGATGCCAGTAAAGAAAACTTGATTTTGAAACAATATTGTCACATCGGCGTAGCAGTCGATACACCGAATGGTTTAGTCGTGCCAGTCATCAGAGAAGTCGATAAAAAAGGTTTGTTTGAAATTGCGGCTAACTTAGGTAAAATGGGTCAAAAAGCACGAGATGGTAAGCTATCACCTTCAGATATGCAAGGCGGTTGCTTTACTATTTCAAGTTTAGGCGGTTTAGGAGGCACTGCTTTTACGCCGATTATTAATGCACCCGAAGTCGCTATTTTAGGCGTATCGCGTTCTAAAATGCAACCCGTTTACCAAAATGGCGAATTTGTCCCTCGTTTAATGCTACCACTGTCACTCTCCTACGATCATCGTGTGATTGATGGTGCAATGGGCGTACGATTTACGCAATATCTCAGTTTTATTTTGTCAGATGTTAGACGCTTACTACTCTAATTGAGTTTCTGTGGTGGGCAAAAGACGTTTGCCGGTCCCAACCCGGATTTTCTAGTAATTCTACATTTGTATATGATAATGATCGGGTGCCAGCATTAGTTTGAAGTGTAATATTAAATCGTTCTCCGGTTTTTCCATTTTCATAAACATCTAGAAAAGTCGGAGAACCAACAAAGCCGCCCTCTTCAATTTTATATTCCAATATATCTTGAAATACGATATACCGAATTTCAAATGTATTATTTTCCCAATCAATCGGGTAATCTACTTCAAATATTAGGGTGTCGGTTTCCGGAATTTCTATTATTTTCCTGATTGTCGAATCATGAAAGTGAATATCAGAGATATCTATCATAATTATGGTAAGTAAATGAAAAGATGTTTTGCTAGTTTAGCAGAATTGACTGTTTGCTAGTAGGCGCGAAAGGCTTACACCTTTCTTTATGACACACGAGTGCTACAGAATTTCCGTTCGTGTGCATGGCATTGTTATAACCAGATAGGTTGGGTTTTTGAGCGTAACCCAACATGTTTTCTTGAAGAACTGTTCGGCGATATGGTCTTTAATAATGGTTACCGAATGGGGTGTCGGATTACGCTCCAAAACCCGACCTACCTGGCTACCCTGCTTCGTTATGAACGTAACGAGATCATTAGGTATACAAGATTCACACGATTAAAGACTTTGGAGTCCAAAGCTTTAGCTTTGGTATTTTTTTCAAAAATTATACAATTGAAAGCAATCAGCGATGCAATTACAAGCCGGCTATTTTTTACCAGCTGTTAAACAACAATTGGTTCAAACGGGCAACCACATTGATGATATTGATCATAAAATTAATGGTTTGCTAACTCACCTTTGTTATTTTGAATTAGAGACAAATATCAATCTCTCTTCAAAAAGACCAAATGTAGAACCACTCATTGCCGTAGCTAATAACATTGTTAGCCGAGGTTTACCGACGCAACCTTCAACTTATATTGAAGCGGTTTTTTCAGAAACATTCCAATTGACTGAAAAGTACGTTGATGAAATCGGCACAATTCATTATCGCTGGACTCATCAAACGATACCACTTAATTCACTTTATGCCGCTTTGCATATTATTGAACCGCGTTTAAATGGTTTTAATCGGTTATTAAACACGCTAAACAGTTGGGAACAATTAGGCAGTCATTATGAAGAAGATTTTTTATATCAAGCCATTCCCAATCATATTGGTGATTATTTTATCCAACTTTTAGAACCCCAACGCCTTTTCACCACTATTATCTCTCACCGTACAGATTTCACTGAGCAACGAGTAGATTTTGCGGTTGAATTTCCTTATCCCATTGCTGACAAAAAAGGACTTATCATTGAAATTGATGGGCCCCAACATGAACTTGATCAACAACAAATTTATCTTGATCGTCAAAGAGATAGAGCAGTTGAAACGGTTAGTTGGGCAAAAACTTTGCGAATTAAAACCAGTCAGTTTGATAACATTGGTTCTAAACTGTACCGTGTCAAAAACATGGTCAAAAATTCGTATTTCAAAATCTTAATTGATAATTACCATCATCCTTTGTATCAAAATGAACCGGGTTTAGACGCTTTACAATTAGCTTTAACCCCGATTGCCATTGCCAGAATCCAAAAAACCTTGCTTGAATTAATGCTAAGTGGTTATTTAGACTTAACCGCACCGGTTTGGCGGATGGTTGTGATTGAAAGGGACGTACCTTGTGCATTTTTGGCGATTGAAGATTTTAAGCGATTGTTTCATAATCTATTTTTATTAGAAGGGCAAAACCGGCAATTACCCCGCATTGATTTACAAATTTTTATTTCACCAGAATTTAAAAACGCTAAACTCAACCAATACCATCCAGTAAAAACGTTAACCGAGATTAACGATAATATTACTTGTGATGTTCTGATTGATATTTCCATGTTGCAACGATTCGGTTTTACGGATCGAGATACCCGCATTCATTATCAACATTTTGCAACCATCCGTTCAACGTACGCCCCCATATCAACGCGGTTTTTTTATACTGCTGATTTGATTCAATATCGGCAAGTGGCGAAAAAACGTGATAACGAAACTTATGACATTATTCCAGAAGCTGAACAATCATTAACTTATTTTTTGCAAAATATTTTCAGAAAAGAAAAATTTCGGCAAGGGCAATTAGAAATCTTAAACCGCGCTCTACAACGCCAAAGTGTTATTGGGTTATTGCCTACCGGCGGTGGTAAATCCTTAACGTATCAATTAGCCGTCTGCCTACAACCGGGCGTTGCTTTGATCATCGATCCCATTAAATCTTTGATGCAAGATCAATACGATAATTTGCTTAAAAATCATATTGATGCTTGTATATTTATCAATTCATCTTTGAATCAGCAGGAAAAAATGAGAGCCACTGAGAGGTTCTCTCAAGCAGAACTATTATTCACCTTTATTTCACCAGAAAGGCTACAAATACAAAGTTTTAGAAATGCTCTCAACAGCATGTTTCATCAAGCCAACTATTTTAGCTATTGTGTGATAGATGAAGTACATTGTGTTTCAGAATGGGGGCATGATTTTAGAACGGCGTATTTGAAATTGGGAAAGAACGCGATTCAGTTTTGTAAAACCAAAAATACCGAAACAATTCCTTTATTCGGACTCACCGCCACCGCTTCGTTTGATGTGTTATCAGATGTGCAAAGAGAATTGTCAGCTAATCATAAAAACCGTCTTGGAGAAGATGCAATTGTGCGTTTTGAAAGCACAAACCGAGAAGAACTACAATTTGAAATTATCAAAGTTGAAGCCGATAATATTGTATCCACCAACGCAATAGACATGAAAAGCAAAATTGGTTTAGCTAAACAAGCCAAACTCCATGAATTGTTAATGAGGGTTGCTGATAAAATTCATCAATACAATCTCATGTCTGACAATCAGCATATCTCCTTAGCCAATTTTAATCCCAAGCACTTTTTTAACCAAGATTGCATTCATGC
>Ga0233403_10001251_pt1 | contig 11947 bp, 8 predicted proteins | sample Na_oxic_1_MG_FD_179866 | JGI IMG/M metagenome (GOLD analysis project Ga0233403, IMG submission 179866) | Seawater microbial communities from Saanich Inlet, British Columbia, Canada - Na_oxic_1_MG | ecosystem: Environmental > Aquatic > Marine > Inlet | place: Canada: British Columbia | collected...
CAACCGCCCTCGCCATTAATCCGCAGACGAACCAAATATACGTGGCGAATTCTGAGAGTGACAACGTGACGGTGATTGATGGCAACAATAATCATGAAACCACCACTGTTCCCGTGGGAGACTCTCCAACCGCCCTCGCCATTAATCCGCAGACGAACCAAATCTACGTGGCTAATCAGTGGAGTGACAACGTGACGGCGATTGAACGATTTTGAATTTCCAGCTCATCCACGAATATTTGGAATATATGCAGCTTGGCAAAGATATTGTGGAAGAGTTGAATCTCAATCGTCGTATTTGGAGCAAAACGGGAGTCAAAGGCTTTTTTCAAGGAACCAGCACGCCCATTTTGACAGGCGATCATTTAAATAATATGATTGGGGGTTCTCGGTAAGGCGTTTTTTAGGCAGGGTGAAAAAAAGGGTTCTATAGCAGGAGCAGGTTTCTTTCACGCACATTTTTATCAGGTAATTAACATGGCAATACCAGAATTTCAAGTACTTTACGAAACCCATTTAAAACCCAAATTGATCACGTTTGAGGCGAAACGTAAAAAAATTGTTAGAGATATCATATTCCTTTTTATCGGTTACATTATACTGATAATAGCACTCTTTGTGGTGTTCGTTCTTCTAACGGAACAAGCGGCTCCTCGAGGGGAGGATAACCCTTTTGTTTCGATACTAGTTATCGGTATTTTTCTTATCACTTCCGGCTTTACCTATCTTTATAATAGGTGGGTTTCATCTTATAAGAAAAGCTTTAAAAAAGAGATAGTCAGTCGTATTGTCACATTTATTGATGATGATCTGATCTACTATCCAGAAAAACAAATCACATGGCACGAATTTCAATCAAGTCTGTTTATACAATATTGGTGGTACTCTATTGATAGATGGAGTGGGGAAGATTATGTCCAAGGAATATTGGGCAAGACAGCGGTGAAATTTTCTGAAGTCCATGCAGAGGATAAAAAAAATTATGGTGAGGATAAACGCTATATCACTGTTTTTAAAGGACTATTCTTCATTTTCGATTTTAACAAAGCTTTTGAAGGATTCACGGTTGTTTTACCTGAAAGAATTTGGCCATACGGGATATATGGGGACTTAGTCAAATTGGAAGATGCCGAATTTGAGAAAGAATTTGTGGTTTATAGTGATAATCAAATTACGGCGCGTTACATTTTATCGCCTAGCTTGATGCGCCGGCTTCTAAAATTTCACCGTGAATTAGGAAAAAAAGTCTATTTATCTTTTGTCAATAGCAAATTGCATATAGGAATCTCCATTGATAAGAATTTATTCGAGCCGAGGATTTTTAGAACGATTTTGAATTTCCAGCTCATCCACGAATATTTGGAATATATGCAGCTTGGCAAAGATATTGTGGAAGAGTTAAATCTCAATCGTCGTATTTGGAGCAAAATTGGAGTTAAGGACTTCTTTCAAGGAACCGGCACACCCATTTTAACAAGCGATCATCTAAAGAATATGATTAGGGGTTCTCGGTAAAGCGTTTTTTTAGGCAGGGTGAAAAAAAAGGGTTCTATAGCAGGAGCAGGTTTTCTCGTTCCCAAATTCCATTTGGGAATAAGCGGGAGGGGATTTGCAATCCCGTCCGTCACGTTTCAAACGTGAACAAAAATAAGAGCATCAAACGTTAGGAGCGGGGTTGCAAACTGGGGTGTTAAATTTGTGCTAAAAAGTTTAATCATTTTTCACCTCCAAACTGAGTACAACGAATTTAAAAAAAAACACAACGAATCGCATCGATCAAAATTCACTTGTGAACCTTTGAGAAAATTATATAACCATTTGTTTTTATTAATTTTAATTGAAATGTGAACACCTTTTTCAGCGTTTTACAAGCACCTCAAAATCGTAGAAAATTCGTTGTGTTTTTTTAAATTCGTTGTACTCGTTTTTTGGGTGAAAAAATTTTCGACCATTTTCTGGTAGATTTAACACCCCAGTTGCAAACCCCGTCCTGCAAAAAAGCGAGACGCAGAGCGTCTTTGAATGCCCAAACAGGGTTTGGGAACCAGAAAAAAATTTTTTAATATATCTCATTATCTTCTAACATATTAAATAAAATAGCGATAATGTTTTTTAGTCTATCAGGCACAATATATTTAGTTAAATCTCTGATTATCACTTTATTTTTTCGTTCTAACAATACAAAACCCCATTCTGTACCCATAGTAACCGCACCATATAAAAACTTATGCTGGGTTTCGATAATTTTATCTAAAGCGATTAATTCCATTATCAATTGTTTAAATCCACCAATTTCTAAATCATTATTTTTGGCTTCAATAATAACAAATTGGGTTTTGGCTTCAATTAAATAATCCAGTTTGCCACGTAAATTTTCACTACAATAAATAGTTTCCTCAGAATAAACATGAATGTCGATTAAGTAAGACAATTTAAATAAAATGGGTGCAACAATAAATTCTCGTCTCGCAATTTCATTTTCAAATGCTGAGAATTTAGTGGCTTGATGAATTGTTTGATTTAAGTCCTCTATATTTAAATTTTCATCAATTTTAAGTTTGTAGTTAACAAATTCTCTTTTGTAGTGATACTCAAAAAATTCGACTAAATTTTCAGTGCTGATCTTTGATTTAAAATAGTCACTAAAAGTATAATTAGCAATTTCTTGTTCTAATTTTTTTCGATTTAAAATCAATTTAACCCCCTATACAATCTTAGCGGGACGGGATTTGCAATCCCGTCCGTCACGTTTCAAACGTGAACAAAAATAAGAGCATCAAACGTTAGGAGCGGGGTTGCAAACCCCGTCCTGCAAAGACCCCAATTCTTTTTTTAGTTCTTCAAGCGAAATATTTTCGCCCGGTTCATCTAGTGCTTCTATCGCTTCTTGATAATCAAGCATATCTTCTAATTTTTGTAATAATGCTAAATCTTCAAGGGGAAGTAAAACGGCAACACCGTGACCACTTTGAGTAATCAAGGTGCGTTGTTTTTTAGTCGTGATATTGGCTATTAAGTCAGAAAAATGTTGGCTTGCCTCAGTAATCGTTATTTGAGGCATTTCAACGGATATTTCTGGTAGTGAAGTCGTTGGTAAAGTCATTGTAATCACCTAATATTTAACTCATTGAAATATAACGATATTTAGGATTAACATGCCGGCGCGTGGGAACCAGAAAAGGGCGAACACATCGGTTCGCCCCTATAGTCAATGAATACGTTGAAATTAATAATTAATTGGGATCAGAGTAACATTAATTGATTGTGGCTTGATGAATTGTTTGATTTAAGTCATCCATATTGTAAAAAACCTTCAAGATTTCCAAAACCTTGAAGGTTGAGCGTTCCAGCACGAAGTTGCGTGATGTCATTTATTCAATCGGGAAATGCTATACTCAAAAAATTCGACTAAATTTTCAGTGCTGATCTTTGATTTAAAATAGTCACTACAAAGTATAGTTAGCAATTTCTTGTTCTAATTTTTTTCGATTTAAAATCAATTTAAACTCCTATATTTTGGCGAAGACTTTAGCGGGACGGGATTTGCAATCCCGTCCGTCACGTTTCAAACGTGAACAAAAATAAGAGCATCAAACGTTTCCAACGGGGTTGCAAACCCCGTCCTGCAAAGTGTCGCTTTACTTTACCATGTTTCATTGAAATATACATCAAAATCATTTAATTATCAAATCCAGTTTGATGCGGTATTTGGTGGGAAGAGAGTTTGGATTAAGACGGTGTGATGAGGAGGCTGGAGCGTCATGGTAGGCATTCCCAACGAAGACGTTCAATGCCATTAACTATCGGTCCGACACACAGGGCAGACACACAGGTCTGCCCCTACAAATTCCGCGTATTCATTGGCTGTAGGGGCGAACCTATGTGTTCGCCCTGGCTTAAGTTAATGGCATTGAACGAAGACGTTGGGAACGAGAGAAAGGAATTCTTTCACTCAGTTTGGGAACGAGAAATACCTGATTTAAATGGTGGGCAAGAAAAAGACTTTGTCCACCCTACGTTTGCTAACACTCAAGCCCACGCGGACAGGGATGGAACACCAGCAAAATCCCCGTCCTACGTTACGCTTGCTGGCCCCTTTTTCTGCGCTGTCCCTCTACCCAGCCTCCATTTAACCCATGCTACGCTCCACTGCCATTAAGTTAAGCTTGGGCGAACACACAGGTTCGCCCCTACAATCCCTGAATACCCTGAAGACGTGGAATTTTGTAGGGGCATACCTGTGTGTCTGCCCTTAACTTAATGGCAGTGATGCTACGCTCGCTATAATAAAATCGAGCCTGACCCCTTTTTCCTTTTTTAATTTATAATTTTCAACATATGAAGTATTTTATTGTATCTACATTCTTGGAATTCAAGCAGCACATATTTTGATATTTGACTTCGTTTATTCAACTGCATTGCAATATAATTTAAAGCCTGTATTTCAATTGCTCTTATCTCTCCCAATCCAACCCTCCATTCTTTCCTTAAGAGTTCGCTTTCTATTTCACCACGAGTAGCTGCCTGAATTGTATAGACATCGTCAGAATATTCCTGTTCCCATTCAGAAAATCTTTCATAAACTTCTTGTGTATCAGAATTATTCCATCTGTATGGATAAACCAACTGATCAATATCCATATCACCAACTAGCATGTCTTTGGCTATATATTCTTTGACAATCGGAGTTCCCGGCTCAATCCGCAAACTTTTTGTCATTCTCGCATCATGGTAATTTAATCCAGTGTTGGAAAGAAACTCTATATTGACTAATATCTCATTAACAGACATTTCAGGATCAAACATAATAAATCCAATATCAAAAGTCACCCCTACCTCTCTAAGTAAATCAAGGACTAATATATTTCGTTGTGCAGTAGATGCTTTTTTGTAACGTTTGACTTGCTCTTTTGCTCCAGATTCAATACCAATAAATACTTCTCTCAATCCTGCTGCTTTTAAACTTATCAGAACATCCTTTCCAGAAGGATTTCTATTATGCGATCTAGATAATATAGAATCCACTCGCATATCCACATAAAGACTTAATTTATTATCAATATTTCCGATTTTTTTTGCATGTAAAATTGATTTAGATAATTCAATTGCTCTTATTGGATCATTGCCAATAAAATCTTCATCAGTATAAAATGGGCTATTTATGCCAAGGGATGAAAAAGTCTCCAACTCGTCAATGATTCGTTCTATCGCAATAGGTCTCCAACGTGCATCATTGCAATATTTGTGTTGAATAGCACAAAAGCTACAACGACCCCATGCACAACCACGAGAACCTTCACCTCTTATTATTCCACCAACTGCAGATACTTCTTTAGCAAAAGTACGTTGTGGTGATGGACATGTTGATAAATCAACCAATTTACTCTTATTTTGAATATATTTATCCCCTGCGATAAATGCTAAGTTAGGTATTTCACGTTTAAGTAAAATTTCAGGTAGATGGATTTTTAGCCTTATCGATTCCTGTATTGCATCTAGTAACTTTAGAAAACATACTTCCCCTTCCCCTACTACGCAAATAGCATGATTAAATATTTTAAGAATATTTTTTGTTGCAAATGTTGCAATAAGATCACCAAATACAAGAAAAGGTCTAAATTCTAATGGTAATTCCAATATATCGTTATTGATTTTATGTATTTTATTCAAACTGCCAATTTTAGTTGATAAACCAACAACATCAAACGAAGCTAACTCAGGCTGTGTAGGAAGTTTTGAGATGGGTAAAAATTTAAGTTCAATATCTATTGAGTAAGAAACATATTTTTTTACATATGATGCTACCGCACATATTCCAATTGGTTCGTTTATCTCTTTTCTTGTTGAACCAAGATCAATTAGTAATACCCTTAATGTTCTATCCATATTTTTATCTGATGCCTTATAACCTACTTTCCGCACACCTCTCACCCATTTCCAGAATAAAAGGATTCATAGCAAGCGTAGCATGGGTTAAAAGTAGGATGGGTAGAAGCGAAGCGGATACGAAGTCAGCGAAGCTAAACCCACCTTCTATGCGGAACGTGCGGATTGATTTAAGAATAATTGAGGTCAGAGCAAATTTTCTGCTCGAAAAAAGTATACAAGAAAAGCCCTAAGCAAGCGTAGGGTGGGTAGAGGTACGAAACCCACCTTTTCACTAAACCTTATGTAAAAAGCAACCCCTTTTTTTAAAAAATTTGTTCCCACGCGCTGGTATTTATCATTATACTTATATAACTATTTGATTTAACAATAGTTTTTTATTTTTATAAACCAAATTTTTTTTCAAAAAAATTTTGCATCCAGTCGTTTTTTTTAAATGGCTACCATTTTTTCGGTAAGTGGGAAAAAGTTTTGATTTAGAATATAGAAAATAGAATTTAGTTATCAGTTATAGTCTGGTAGAAATTTTATGGTGGGCGAACAATGTGGGCGCATTCCCATTTTTTTGGTGTTTTATATCAATTTATCTGTCTTGAGTACAGCAAATGGGTGGTTAAACTAATTCAAACCCTGCCTTCGGGCGTGTTATCATTAATTGATAACCCAAAAGCGAACCGATCTTTTTTCGCCTTTTTTGAACCATCCACTCGATTCAAAAATCATCAAGGGTTGTTGAGTCTTATTCGTTTATCCCCGTAATTCGTTGTACTTAACTTAACCGTGAAAATGGGAATGCGCCCAAAAAAATGTTTGCCCACCCTAGCTTCACCAATTCCCAATCCCCAATTTTTATCACAAGGATTGGTTCACAATTTCATAGACATTTTTACATAGCCCTTCATGTTTTGCGATACGCTCTAGTTGGGTTTTCATGAGGGCTTGATAGGGCTGGGTAAATTTACGCCAACGGGTTAGGCTACGAACCAAACGAGCGGCTACCCATGGGTTAATGGTGCTTAACTTGAGGATATAATTGCCTAAAAACTCATAGCCGGCTCCATCGAAACGGTGAAAACCGATGGGATTTCCTGCACAAAAAGCACCAATCAGTGCATAAACTTTATTAGGGTTTTTGAGGTTAAATGCGTTATGTTTAACTAAGGTTTGTACCCGATACAATATGTCTTTGTCAGGTGCTTTCGCTTGTATTTCAAACCACTTATCCAACACTAAGGGATCATGTCGCCATTGTTGATAAAAATGATCCAGCGAGCGTAGGGTGAGTAGAGGTACGAAACCCACCAATGCCACCACCACCAGCGACAAATGAAAATTCATGAACCTTCATTTTCATAATATAGGGGCCAATTTTTTAAAATCAAGGTCTTGCCTGAAAAAAAATTGAGTCAGGTAGGGTGGGCAACGTCTTTTCGGTGCAACGGCAAACCGCGAAATGCCGATGCACGCGGGCGGATCGATCAGAACATGAGCCAAATATCGTGCCGCCCGCTTACCCACCCTACCAGGCTGACGACAGCTTTGATAATTTTTGCAAGCAAGCGTAGCATGGGTTAAAAGTAGGGTGGGTAGAAGCGAAGCGGAAACCCACCTTCTATGCTGAAAATCAACCTTTCTTTCACCACCCCAAGTCCCTTTTTATTCCTTTTTATTGCAGTCTTACAGCAAAGGCTTCAGCGCATTGTTAGGCATTTTTTCAATTTCAGTGGTTTGTTGTGCTTCTACCATACTTAGTATTTCATTTTTAACAAACAGTAGGTTTTTGTATATCAATTTTAAATCACCTATTTTTGTAGAATCAAAATTTTGCGATATAAAGTATTGATATTTACCAATATCTAACTTTTCCAAAATAGCAAAATGCCAAATCCCACCGATAATATAAGCACCTTTTATAAATTTCCAATGATTTAATTCAACAGCACTTATCAGTTCTGCTAAAAGTTGGGGTCTTGGATTTCCATATTCTTCACTTCTTTTAAACTCTTGAATAAAAAAATAAGGTTTTTTGCTCTCTACCAATCCTTCAGAAACGACAAAATCTATTGTACCATTTAAAACAAACTGACTCGTTTTGTAGCTCATTCGCAATTCATAAAAATCTCTCATTTTCTTTTCATAAGATTTAAATCTGACTTTATTCAAAATTGGAACAATAAAATTAACTTTTAAATCCTCTTCACTATATCTTTCAATCAAAAATTTATTATCTTCTATTAAATCTTTCAAAAATAGTTCTATTGAGTTATCTATTTCAATTTTATTGTTTAACCATTCATCTAAAATACTGTCATCTAGATTTTGTTCAATATCAAACAACTTTTTTAAATCAATATCCCTAATTTTACTGTATTGAAAAGTGGGAATCTGATTTTCATCTTTACCCTCTAGGATATTCACTTTTTTCTTTAATTCTTCTATCTCTTTTAACAATTTTAATTCAATTTCGGTATTCATAAAATATCCTCATTTTTTGGGTACTATAGGCTTTACTCTAAGTAAAAAACTAAATCGGCGAAAAACGTGGCTTCGGGGGTTGATAGTTTTTTACTTACTTTTGACTTGCAACGATAATTATAGCCGCCATTTTCAGAAAAGTCAAAGCGATCATACCTGTGTCGTTTTTTTTTATAGCATTTCCCGATTGAATAAACGAAAAATATTAAAGTCACGAAACCTTCAAGGTTTTGGAAACCTTCAAGGTTTTTTTACTATTTTTGTACTGCACCTAAAGTGGGAAAAAGTTTTGATTTAGAATATAGAAAATAAAATTTAGTTATCAGTTATAGCTTGGTAGAAATTTTATGGTGGGCGCCGAAAAAAATGTTTGCCCACCTAGCCTCACCAATCCCCAATTCCCAATTTTTATCACAAGGATTGGTTCACAATTTCATAGACACTTTTACACAGCCCTTCATGTTTTGCGATACGCTCTAGTTGGATTTTCATGAGGGCTTGATAGGGCTGGGTAAATTTACGCCAACGGGTTAGGCTACGAACTTGGGCTGGACGGGGTTTGCAACCCCGTCCACAACGTTTTATTGAAACGGTGGCCTAGGAAACGTTCAGGAAACAGGTTGCAAACCTGTTCCCGCACAAATGCCTAAAGCTGAAGCTTTGGACTCCAGAATAAAATTAACTTGCCCAAATTAATTTTTAACTGTTTGATTTTAAATCATATTATTGAAAGCGGCACGAATAAAATCAGAAAATAAGGGATGCCCATCGCGAGGAGTGGAAGTAAATTCAGGATGGAACTGACAACCGATGAACCAAGGATGATGACTATTTTCTATGACTTCAATCAGATTACCATCCGCCGACAAACCCGAAAATACCAAACCCGCTTGTTGTAATACTTCCCTGTAATTATTATTAAACTCATAACGGTGGCGGTGGCGTTCCCGGATCATCTCTTTTCCATACAAATCACGAGTCTTAGTACCTTTCACCAAATGGCAAGTTTGCCCCCCTAAACGCATGGTGCCACCCTTATTAACATGCCCATCACGTTTTTCCACCTTTCCAGTTTCCGTCATCCATTCCGTAATTAAAGCAATAACAGGGTGAGGTGTATTTGGATCAAATTCGGTGCTATACGCCCCTTCCAAACCAATATGACGCGCAAAATCTATCACTGCCACTTGCAACCCTAAACAAATACCCAAATACGGCACATTATTTTCACGGGCAAATTGCGCTGCGCTGATTTTACCCTCAATACCCCGATCACCGAAACCGCCCGGCACTAAAATCGCATCAATGTTTTTTAAACAATCCGTTCCTTGCGTTTCAATCTCTTCAGAGTCTATATAAATAATATTGACGTGAGTAAGCGTTTGTATGCCTGCATGAATCAATGCCTCCGTGAGAGATTTATAAGCATCTGTCAACTCAATATATTTTCCTACCATCGCCACATTAACGCTACCATGTTTAGGATTATCCATCGCAGCCAAAACGTTTTTCCAATCCGACAATTCAGCCGGCGGCTTGTTTAATTGGAATTTATCACAAATAATTTTATCCAACCCTTGCTGGTGCAAAAGTAAAGGAATGCGATAAATCGAATCCACATCAACGACTGAAATCACCGCCGATTCATCAACACTGGTAAACAAGGAAATTTTTTTTCGTGCGCCTTCAGGTAATGGGCTGCTTGAACGGCAAAGCAAAATATCAGGTTGAATACCAATAGAACGCAACTCTTTAACCGAATGCTGGGTCGGCTTAGTTTTCAATTCCCCCACAATATAAGGTATTAAAGTCAAATGAATAAATAATGCCCGTTCACGACCCAACTCCCCACCTAATTGACGAATCGCTTCTAAAAAGGGCAAAGATTCAATATCTCCTACAGTACCGCCAATTTCAATCATCGCCACATCGACACCTTCTGTACTTTCAAGAAGAGATCGTTTAATTTCATCGGTAATATGAGGAATCACTTGTACAGTGGCTCCTAAATAATCCCCCCGTCGCTCCTTGCGGATAACCTTTTCATAAATGCGCCCAGTGGTAAAATTATTATGTTGCCCCATCGTGGTACGCACAAAGCGTTCATAATGACCCAAATCCAGATCAGTTTCTGCTCCATCGTCTGTGACAAATACCTCTCCATGTTGAAAAGGACTCATTGTTCCCGGATCAACATTAATATAGGGATCCAATTTGACGAGTGTCACTTTGAGTTGACGCGCTTCAAGAATAGCGGCTAAAGAGGCAGACGCAATCCCCTTACCAAGTGAGGAAACTACGCCGCCGGTGATAAAAATAAATCGTGTCATTGGTAATTGTTAATGATGAATGGTGAATGGTGAATGGTGAATGGTGAATGGTGAATGGTGTATGTAATGTGTGCAAGGTTTTTATTGTCCACCAAAAGGGCAAAAAACGGACTGATCCCCTATATTAACTATAGAGGTTCATAAAAATATTTTGGCCTAAAGACCTGTCAGGTTTCTAAAACCTGACAGGTCTGATAGCGTTAAATTTTATGAAAGCCTATACATACACAATTCACAATTAATTAAGTCCCCATTTTTCTAAGATGACTTGTAAATCCTGCCATCGCATAGGTTTTGTCAAATAATCATCCATGCCCGCCGATAAACATTTTTCACGATCACTTTGCATGGCACTGGCTGTCATGGCAATAATCTTAGGACGTTCAGAACGGGGATATTTTTTCACAATGGTCTCCGTTGCCATCAAACCATCCATTTCTGGCATGTGCATATCCATTATAATGATGTCATAAGTTTGCCTTTCTAAAGCATGAAGTACTTCTAAACCATTACTAGCAATATCAGCAATATAGCCCATTTTTTCAAGTATTAAAAAACCAATTTTTTGGTTAATAATATCGTCTTCCGCCATTAAAATACGAAGCGGCAACCGGTTCGCTAAATTTGTGTCAATTGTCTGGGAAGAGGGCATTGATTCGCCTTTATCTTTTAGCCCAATTAACACATCAGTTAGCGCATTTAATAAACGCGCCTGTTTGATAGGTTTTAAAATAAACGCTTGAAAAAACGGTTGGGCTGAACTGTATTCAAGTTCAGTGTCTTCAAGTTCACTAAGAGTACTTAGCACAATTAATGGTAAAAGCTCTCTTTGCGGAATTTGATGAATCGCCCTCGCCAGCTTTCTGCCAGTAATGAACGGCATCTCCTGATCCAAAATAGCAACATCGCAAGAATGTTCCTGTTCAAGCCAATCAAGTGCCATTTTTTCCGAACTCTTTACATAAGGAATACAATGCCAATCTCGTAATAGGTGACTTAAAACGCGCCTATTTGCCGCATTATCATCAATCACTAAAATATGTTTACCTTCTAATTCCACATTGGGTTCCAGCGGTGGTGTAGACGCAGGGCAAATGGTTGTGTGTAAAGTAAAATAAAATATAGAACCCTTATCGACTTCACTTTCTACCCAAATTTTACCACCCATTAATTCGCATAATCGTTGACAAATCACTAATCCTAAACCCGTTCCCCCATATTGACGTGTTGTAGAAGAATCGACTTGCGAAAATGCTT
>Ga0233403_10001252_pt1 | contig 11945 bp, 14 predicted proteins | sample Na_oxic_1_MG_FD_179866 | JGI IMG/M metagenome (GOLD analysis project Ga0233403, IMG submission 179866) | Seawater microbial communities from Saanich Inlet, British Columbia, Canada - Na_oxic_1_MG | ecosystem: Environmental > Aquatic > Marine > Inlet | place: Canada: British Columbia | collected...
AGCTTCGCAGGCACGGCCTTTCAACTGCCTGTGCAGTATCCCGGAAATATTGAAAGTGATCAGATTGTGCTTCCGGCTCGCACCGGACATTGCAAAAATCTCACCCCCGAAATATTCACTTTTGTATTCCGCCGTCCGCTCCGCCTCCAGATACTGCTCCGGCGTAACACTGTTTTCTTCAACTGCCAAAGACATATGTGATTTCCTCCTCAAATTCCCTCAGTCCCATTCAACTTTCTCATAAATCTCTTCAAGCGTGATATCACACTCAATGGAAGCCACATGAACCGTGTCTTCCAGGTTTTTGTATTCTGAAAACAGCCAGCTCCCATCGGCCTGTCTCACATAATGTTCCGCAACGCATTTGTTCTGTGCGATGAGCAGATAATCGGAAATGGAATGAATTGTCCGATAATTCTCGAATTTCTTTCCCCTGTCATAAGCCTCGGTGGATCCGGACAGCACCTCAATGATCAGTGTCGGATTCAGCAGAGTGTCCCTGTGCGCGTCGTCAAAGACCGGCTCCCCGCATACCACAAGCACGTCCGGATAGGTGTACAGTCCGGTGGGGCTGACCTTCACCCGCATATCATTGGTGTAAGCTTCGCAGTTCCGATTTCTGATTTGCCTGTGGATTGCGGCAAACATATTTCCGCAGATCAGATTGTGCTTCCGGCTCGCACCGGACATTGCAAAAATCTCACCCCCGAAATATTCACTTTTGTATTCCGCCGTCCGCTCCGCCTCCAGATACTGCTCCGGCGTAACACTGTTTTCTTCAACTGCCAAAGATATATGAATCTCCTTACTGTTTTACCGTGAAGGGGTGAAGATGCCAAGGTGAAAAATATTTTTGCGTCTTGGCTGTGAAATACTGCATTTGGTCACCGCTATTTCTCAGCGGCCTTTTTTCCCCTTTCCAGCGCTTCCATTTCAAGGGGGATCAGCTTTTTCTTCGCTGCAAATTCTTCCTTGACAGCCTCTTTTATCAGATCAAATTCCAAAATCTTGCTTCGGGTGACAAAAGCCCCCAGGGCAACAATATTGGCGGCTTTCACACTGCCCGCGGCTTTGGCAATATCTGTAACCGGAATGATCAGCTCATCAACATCGTTCCGCTCCGCCCTGATTGGGCACAGAGAACCGTTGATCACGATAACGCCTTCGGGTTTCACAGCGGACGCGAATTTTTCCAGTGAGGGGCGGTTCATTGCCACCAGATGTTTGGGATTTTTGATAATCGGAGACCCGATGGGCCTGTCGCTGATGACCACAAGACAGTAGGCAGTTCCGCCCCGCATTTCCGGGCCGTAGGAGGGTATCCACGCCACCTCAAAGCCTTTGTTCATCGCGGCATGGGCAAGGATTTTTCCGCACATCAGAATGCCCTGCCCGCCGAAACCGGCAAACATTACTTCGCTTTGCATTTCTTTCTCCTTTTTGTCGGATATCACTTCCCACTTCCCACCGACTATTCCACAGTTTTGTAATCTCCCAGTTTGTAATAGGGAAGCAGCGTTTCCTCAGTCCATTTGACAGAATCCAGCGGTGTCATCCCCCAGTTGGTGGGGCATGTGCTGACCACTTCCACAAGACTGAAGCAGCGGTTTTCCATCTGATAGGTAAATGCCTGTTTTATGGCTTTTTTCGCTTTCACAATATACTTGGGCCTGATCACACACTGCCGAGTAATGTATCCGGGTGTTTCAAGGGATGCAAGCAGTTCTGCCATTTTCACAGGCATCCCCACATCTTCCGTATTCCGCCCGAAAGGAGAGGTTGTGGTTTTCTGGCCCGGCATGGTGGTGGGAGCCATCTGGCCGCCGGTCATGCCGTAGACCGCGTTATTTACAAAGATGGAGGTGAATTTTTCTCCCCGGTTGGCAGCATGGACAATTTCCCCCATGCCGATGCTTGCCAAATCCCCGTCTCCCTGATAGGTGAACACCATCAGATCAGGGCGAACCCGTTTAATGCCCGTGGCCATTGCCGGTGCGCGACCGTGCGCGGCTTCCTGAAAATCGCAGGTGAAATAATTATACGCCAGCACAGCGCAGCCCACCGGTGCGATGCCCACAGTGCGCCCTCTGATGCCGAGTTCATCAATGGTTTCGGCCACCAGCCGATGAATCACACCATGTGTGCATCCGGGACAGTAATGGGTATGGTTTTCGGAAAGCGCTTCCGGTTTTCTGAATGTCTTTGCCATTGCTAACTCCTTGTTGAAATTGGAAACTGAGTACCGAATTCAAGTGTCAGACATCCGGTTTCAAGCATCCGGTTTCAAGTTTCTGACCACTTCCGTAATCTCTTCGGGCGTGGGAACATCCCCGCCGCACTTGCCGTACCATTCCACGGGACGTTTTCCTCTGACGCAGCGTTCCACATCCTCCACCATCTGTCCCATACTCATTTCAATACTGATAACCGCCTTGCAGCTTTCTTTTGAGGCAGCGTCATAAATGGCTTTTTCAGGAAAGGGGAACAGGGTCTGGGGTCTGATCATTCCGACTTCCAAACCTTCCTCCCTCATGTTGTCAATCGCAGTTCGGCACACCCGGCTCATGGTTCCGTAGCTTACAATGAGAATGTCATAATCGGAGTCAGTGTTGTACGGCTCGTAGCGAATTTCCTCACGTTTCATCTGCTCATACTTTTCCTTCAGAAGCAGATTATGATTGTTCAGCATCTCCGGGTCCAGATAAAGCGATTTCACCAGATTGGGTGTGTCACTCTTCCGGGTGTCCATGCCGTTGGTGGCCCACTCGTCCTTGTTGGTCGGCTCGGTGCTGAGATGATCGGGAAATTCCACCGGTTCCATCATCTGCCCGATAAGGCCGTCTCCCAGAAGCATCACCGGGTTCCGGTATTTTTCGGCAAGGGGAAAAGCTATCATCATCATCTCAACCGCTTCCTGAACACTTGCCGGAGCCATGACCAGCATCCGGTAATCCCCGTGTCCTCCGCCTTTGGTGGCCTGAAAATAGTCACCCTGGGAAGGCAGGATGCCGCCCAGTCCGGGGCCGCCCCGGATGATGTTCACAAATACAACCGGGCACTGTGCGCCCGCGACATAGCTGATGCCTTCGCACATCAGGCTGACCCCGGGGCTGGATGAGGTGGTGAACACCCGCTCCCCGCAGGCAGCAGCGCCGAAAAGCATGTATGAGACCGCCACCTCGCTTTCTCCCTGCAAAAACATGCCCCCGGCTTCGGGCATGCGATGGGAGAGATATTCGGCAACCTCGGATTGCGGTGTGATCGGATAGGCAAAATAATTCATACATCCGGCACGGATGGCCGCCTCTCCGATGGCTTCGTTTCCCTTCATCAATATTTTTGCCATTAGTTCTCCTTAAAAAGACTGATGCGTAGTTCGTAGGATATAAATCACATTTTACGCTTTACGCCACAGCTTCTTCTTCAGTTTCCTTGGTGATGCTGATCGCCACATCCGGACACATGATGCAGCAGGTTGTGCAGAAAATGCAGTCTTCAGGCCGTGCCTGATAAGCCGGGAAATATCCTATCGTATTAACATTGTCCGATATTTCCAAGACTTTTTTGGGGCATACAGCCACACACAGGCCGCATCCCTTGCATCTGTTCACGTCAATGGAGTATTGATATGCCATATGTTTTTCCTTAATCATTATAAAATTATTGAGGGTTGAGGTCAAAGGGTTAAGGTTAAAGGGTTGAGGAGGTGATAAATTTTAATCCTTCTGCCGAGTCCATAATGTTCATCTCCAAATTTTCAGTCATATATCGAAGCACTTCCTGTTTTTCAGGGCTTTTTGCTCTGACTTCATCGCCTTTGCCGTAGTCGCTGTCCTCGGAAACGAGATTTTTGTCCGAATTCAATGCCACAGCCACAAAAACCTGATCCGCTGATTCATGAAATCCCCGCTTCTTCAATTCGCGTTTGATCTTTGCGTCCAATTTGCCGGAAACATGGGAAACCTGATGGCCCTCGAACATGGCGACCATCCATTTCTGATACATCTCATTATCCTGCAAATTCTGGCGGTATTCTCTTTCGATCACGCCTTGCCCGGAGTCAAATGCAATTCCCAATTCGCTGTTACCGTAGAAACGCCAAATCAGCGCGATACACGCGGGAGATTCATTGTTACATGCTCTTATCAGAATATTCGTATCCAGAACCAATCTCATCTGCTTTCCAAACAACTATGCTTCGGAGGCACTGATCTGTGCCAGCGCGAAATTGATTTTCATGATCTCCTCAAAATCATCCGTAAAGAATTTTTTGAATCTTTCCGGCGGATTTTCAAACTCTCCTCTGTTGTTCATGGGAATTCTATGGGCCACGCTCTCCCCTTCTTGATTCTCAATAAAGTATATTGCAATATTGTCTGGTATGATACTCGGGTCAGATTCTTTTCTGATATAATTTTCAGCGATGCGTCTTCGGATTCTCAGCAGAAGATTTTCGCTATGGGTTTCGATAATCAGCTTTTTCTCAGGATGAAGTGCTTTCAGAAACAAGTCGCCGAGCTCGGCCTGCGCCCTTGCATGGAGATGGATTTCCGGCTGCTCAATCAATACAGTGCTGCCCGGAGATGCGGCATAAACCTGAATGACCACAGGCAATATCTGCGACAATCCGAATCCCGTGTCTTTCAGATTGACCTCCAAGCCGGTTCGGGTGTCTTTCAATATGAACTGTCCCAAATTGGAATCCAATATTTTCCATTCGAATTTGTAGTGATACGCTGACAGCCAATCATTCACTCTGCTTTCCAGATATCCGGGATTGTCGCCGTATCTGCTGAGATATAATAACTGAAAAGCGTATTCGCCCCGGACACCCACAGTTTCAGGGTTTTCACCGGAAAATAACTGGGTCCTTTTGGGATCGGAGCGTATGGGGCCGATGTTATGGAGATGTATATTTGTTTCGATAATAGCTGTCAATAAAACTTTCAGAATATCATGTATGGGATGATGTTGAGGAGTAAACATCAAAGGAACAAAATTGGAATATTCTATTTTCATTTTATCTATCTGATTCGGATAATAATCAGAGGCAAAATATGTTTCGATATCATGATTGATTCGCCTTCTATCCATTGACAAAATATTTTTCCCATTTGCATCGCAAAGACTGAACCTGCTTATTTCATCAGTTTTTCTGGTCTGGTTATGAGAAACGGAGACAGAAAATATGATTTCGGGTGTTTCCGGAGGTTTTACAGTTTCGCCTTGATAAGGAACATCAAAATACATTCCGCTTTTCAATACCTCATGAATATCAAGTCTCAAAGAAAGCGTGACAGGAATTTCTTCTCCGATCTTATGATTATGCACGACATCCTGATAAGTACCCAAATCAACACCTCTTTCAGAAAAAAATGAGAACGGTACTTTGGACGAGGGATTCCCAAAACTCTGCTTCATCAGCAGCAATGCTTGCAAAATGCTGCTCTTGCCGGAGGAATTGTATCCGAACAGAAGTGTTATGGGCTTCAGTTCTATCCAGCCGGAATCTTTGAATCCTTTGAAATTTTGGAGTCTGATTGCTTTCATTTCAAAACTTTGCCTGATATGCCTGAGTCGGTTTGCAGTTTATCCGGTTGATCTCCGAAATATCCAAATCCTGCCATGTGTTCATCTCGTCTTTTATGACTTTGACATACTCCGGATTGATTTCAAAGAGAACAAAGCGTCGGCCTGCTTTGCAGGCTGCTTTTCCCACTGTTCCCGTTCCGGCAAAAGTCTACCTCTCCATGTCGTCAACAAACTCAAATCCCTCCTCGAAAAAGCGTCAATCACCACTTCCCCAATAACGGTTTTTCCTTGGATGAGCAAAGGCACCCGCCAAAAATGATAGCGGTCATCCACTTCGGGCAAGCCGAAATTCAGGACTTTGGACAGTTCGATGCTTTTCAGATATTGTTCGATATCATGAAACATATCGTCCTCCTGATGTTTTATCGTCTCTCTGCTTCCATGTTTCGCTCAATATTCCGCTTGGCATTTTTAAAGTGAGGCGGAGTTCCGCTTTGTCTGACCTAATGTAACTGTGGTTGTTATTCACAGGAGCCGAATTTCACAGCCTTTTTCCATGGGGGAACAAGCTGTCTCTCAATGGGCAAAACAGGACAGGAAAAACGCTTCATATCTGTTTCCGGCAGCAATTCAGCGGCAACAGTGACAAATTTGAGGGGCAGTCCGCTCTCATCAGACAGATTTTTCACAAAATCATATCCCTCATATATGTGTGATGCCTTTGTTTCCTCTATCATGTTTGCATTGCCCACAATGCCGGTGACAGCCATTTTCGAGGCTTTCTCAATTTCCCCACAGATTTTCATGCAGCCCTGCACCGTATCTGTGAAAGGCCGGAAAGGATTCACCACCTGAAACATTTGAATTTCTTTTCCCTCCAGATGATCGGCAAGGGAGGCAAGCACTGTTACGCCCGCGTCATCCCCGCCTGCATCCAGTATGGTCATCTGGGCCGGCTGCCGGATCATGCCTGCAATGGCGGGGCTTAATATGGGCAGATCTGCCTGCATATACATTTCCGGAGGCAGAACCACCTCAATTCCCAGTTCCGAAAGTGGTTTTCTTGCCTCACGGGTTCTGAAATAGGGATTCACCAGATCAACATCTGCAATTCGGACATCCATGCCCGCGCGTTTCCGATTCACAGCAAGATTCACAGCAACTTCGGTTTTTCCGCTGCCGTAAGCCCCGACAATAATCACTATGCCGGACAAACCGATTTCCATAGTCATTTTCAACCTTTTCAACCTTTTTAACCTTATCCTGCCAAGCAGCCTGTCTCACGGATAAATGGTTTTCCAAAAGCCCGATTTATCGGAAAAAAGCCACTTTGTAATTTTAATTTGACATTGTGTCAAGTTTTAATGTGGGTGATTATAAGTTTTCCGGTTCAGAGCAGGGCTTTCTCCTTCAGAAAAGACATGGAGCGTTGGCCGATATTTGTCACCTGCCTCAGGGCCTGTGTCAGATGAAAGGAAGCCTCCTGCGGCACTCCGGAATTTATCATCACCATTGCCATATCCGCGGGATTTTCAACACTGTCCCACGCTGCATCCTTTGTCAGCCGCTTGGCAAGGTGCACTTCATGAGCAATCATGCCCACTATCATCTTTATTATTTTCTCCCCGCCCGGTTTGTCCTGCGGAGGAAGGCCGCCAAACAATTCAAGGGCATTCGTAACCCATATGATGCCGGATTTGATTTTTTCGCTTTGCGAAAATGCGATAATCGCCTCATGAGTGTTCATTGCTCCTCCTTTTGCAGTAAAATTCATTTGGTGAAGTTTTGGATCTGGGGTGCGTCAATTGCGGTTGGCCTCCTTTGGCAGTAATAGTGAAATTCATTTGGTGAGTTCCATAACATAAGGAATTCCCAATATTTCCGAGCCGGGGGTTATCCATTGCCGGATATGATTCATAAATCCGACTTTGTCCCGGGTTTGCCAATTTCGGACAAAATGACAGTGTTTATCATTTTCAGCACATAAAAGACAAGGATATTCAGGGATGATGATATTTATTTTGTTTTTCCCCCTTTTTTTCAAATTTTCAGAGGGGACCTCAGCGCCACCCTGAAATTCGTCATTGGCCGGAAACGCACAAACCAGAGCTTTGCACTCTGTCATTTCCGCTGAATCTGAATTGTGAGATTGACATATGCCACTATCGTTGTTATAGATATTTCAATAAGAATTTTGAGGCATGAAAGTTTCCGGGTTTTCGGAAACTTCGGAGGTCTGATGTTCACCTGTTTTTCCAAATAAAAATTTCAGATATGCTGTATTCAAAAGTTTATATAGATTCATTTGCTTATGAGCTTGCTCCCAATGTGGTCACCTCGGATGATCTTGAAGACCGTTTGGAACCTCTTTATGAGAAACTCCGCATTCAAAAGGGGCAACTGGAAGCCTTTACCGGCATTCACGAGCGGCGGTTCTGGGATCCGGGTTACAAAATGTATGAAGGCGCGGCCGCAGCGGGACAGAAAGCCATTGCCGCTTCCAATATTTCAATTGGGGATATTGGAATGCTGGTTTATGCCGGAGTCTGCCGGGACAATCTGGAGCCTGCAACGGCCTGTGCGGTGGCAGATCGCCTGGACCTGAGTTCCGAGACCGAAATTTATGATGTGTCAAATGCCTGTCTGGGCGTGTTGAACGGAATGCTTCAGATTGCCGACGCCATTGAGCTTGGCCGGATCAGAGCCGGTCTTGTGGTGTCGTGTGAGGCATCCCGCCAGATTGTCGAACTCACCATTGAGCGACTTCTCAGAGCAGGGAGCATGTCACTTTACAAAGAAAGCATTGCAACCCTGACCGGCGGTTCCGGAGCCGTGGCCGTGCTGCTCACCCATGCCTCGCTTTCGGATCAGGGACATTGTTTCATGGGCGGCGTGATCAGAAACGCGGCGGCTTATCACAGGCTCTGTCTGTGGGGGCCGGATGCCGGGAAAACAGCCGCCGACGGCATTCATGTGATGAAAACGGATTCAGTGGGGGTGCTGAGGAACGGTGTGACGCTCGGCATTGAGACATACAGGGCTTTCAAAGAGAAATTCGCATGGCCTGATGACAAGCCGGACAAGGTGATCTGCCATCAGGTGGGGGCCGCGCATCAGAAAAATATTCTTGAGGCTGTGGGACTTCCCGCTGAAAAAGATTTTTCCACTTTCCGTCACCTCGGCAACATCGGCACTGTGTCCCTTCCCATCACCGCCGCCATTGCCTCGGAACGTGAATTTCTGCAAAAAAATGATCTTGTGGGGTTCTTCGGCATCGGCAGCGGGCTGAACTGCATGATGTTGGGGATAAGGTGGTGAATTTGAAAATTCGAAACTCGAAGCTCGAAACCCGAAGATCGAAACCTGAAACCCGGATACTGTCTCCGGTTTCCGGTTTCCGGTTTCCGATTTCCGATTTCCCATATCCGTTCAAATCCAACTATCTGGATTTAAACGGGCTTCAATATCATTATCTGGATGAGGGAAAGGGTGATCCGGTGCTGATGGTACACGGCAACCCCACCTGGTCCTTTTATTTCCGCAATCTGATCAGAGCGCTTTCACCGGATTTCCGGACAATTGTGCCGGATCATATGGGTTGCGGTCTTTCGGAAAAACCGGATGCTGAAACCTATGATTATCGCCTGAAAACCCGGGTGGCTGATCTTGAATGCCTTTCGGAGCATCTCGGGCTGAGAAAAAACATCACCCTGATTCTCCATGACTGGGGCGGCATGATCGGAAGCATTTATGCGCTGCGGCATTTGGAAAGCATCCGGCGCATTGTCATTATGAACACAGCGGGTTTTTTCCCACCCGGAAACAAAAGGCTCCCGCTCAGACTGTGGCTGATTCGGAATGTGCTTCCCTTTGCGGTTCCGGCAGTCCTCGGGCTGAATCTGTTCTCACGCGCGGCAGTGCATATGGCCTCCCGCAGGGGCCTGTCCCGGGAAGTCAGAGCCGGGCTGACCGCACCGTACAACTCCCCGGAAAATCGGATTGCCACCCTGAAATTTGTTCAGGATATTCCTGTGAACAGAAAAGACCCGAGCTATCATCTGGTGAGATATGCAGATGAGAACCTGCACAAACTGGCGAATATCCCCATGCTGATCTGCTGGGGAAAACATGATTTTGTTTTTGATACGGAATATCTCGCAGAATGGCAGCGGCGTTTCCCCCATGCCCGGGTTCACCTGTTCCCGGATGCGGGGCATTATGTGCTTGAAGATGCAAGGGATGAGGTGATTGCCCGTGTCAGAGCATTTGTCGGGAAAGATGTGTAAGCACGGATTTCCATGACAATCCCGCAAACCCTTCTTAACCACAATCCATGCAGAGCCTGACTATGCAGATATATATAACAGGCCATGAATTCTCAGGCATCAGGCTCCGCAATCTCAATGGATTCGATATCCAACTCCCGCCCGGAAATGATTTCTATGCTTCCGCTCCCACATTTTTCGCAGACAAAGGCCGGGCCGGTGATGGTCCATTCTGTATCGCAGTCTTTGCATCTTGCTGTGACGGGAATCTCCTCGATACGGAGTTCCGCGCCGGAAAGGGAGATGTCATCTTTGGCGATGATTTCAAAACAGAAACGAAGACTGGAGGGAATGACAGCGGAAAATTTGCCGATTTTCAGGTTGACGCGCTCTATTTTCACGCCTTTCATATTCTCAGGCACGGAGGATTTGACAATCTCCGCCACCTGCATGGCGATGCCCATTTCGTGCAATTCGGAGTCTCCTTGTAAAAAGTGAAAGATTCAGGGTATTGTCAGTTGCCAGTATCCGGATGCAGCCTGTGCCGGTTTCCGGAATGCCAAAATGGAGCGGGGGCTTTGCTCTTTCAGAAGCTGGATTCAGCATTCCCCATATCCTTTCCGTATTATTTGAACGGACATCTCTATCCCCAATTCCCATCCGGCATAATATAAATGTATTGTACATGAAAACAAGAACAAAATCTGATTCTCTCCCATCCGGTTCGGAAAAAAAACTGTATCGGGTGAAAAGTCTCTGATTGAAAGTCATAAATCTGTGCACAGGACAAAAAATACAATTTATTGATATTATTGAAAATAAATATCCCGAATGAGGCTGCGTAACCATTTGGTGTTAAAGGTTGTCCGGGAATATTGGATTTTCTTTGCCCTGTACACAGGTCATAAATACTTGAAGGTTTCCCGAAATTTTCAAGAGCCGGTTTCAACTCATTTTCATACCTTCCGATAAAACTGTTGAAACAGGGCGGAAAATTTGCTATAAGCTATAAGAGGGATTAGGGAGTTCGGAAGATAAAAATCAGACCACAAAGAAAAATTTCAGGTAAGGAGGGGAACATTATGGCAGATATGTTTGCAGATTACAAAAAACAGCAGACTGAGGAAGAGAAAACAGAAACAATCCGTCCGCCCAGCACTCCCCGGCCGACATCGGAAAGAGGGAAAAGATTTGAATATCTTCACCGGGGCGCGTTCACCATGCTCAAAGTGCATCTCAAAGCTGGTGAACGGATGAAGGCAGAATCCGATGCCATGGTGGCAATGAGCGCCAATGTGAGTGTGGAAGGCAAGCTTGAGGGCGGGCTTCTGGGTGGGCTGGGGCGGATGCTCTCCGGAGAAAAATTTTTCTTTCAGACTCTGGCATCCCGGAGCGGCCCTGGTGAAGTATATCTGGCTCCGGCCATTCCCGGAGATCTGATGGATATCGAACTGGACGGCTCTGTGTCTTACACACTTCAGAAAGACGGTTTTTTTGCGGGAAGTGAGGATATAGAGATAACAACAAAGATGCAGAATCTGGCAGGCGGGCTGTTTTCGGGAGAGGGCTTTTTCGTGATCAGAGCCAGTGGCAGGGGAACCCTGTTTATCAGCTCTTACGGTGCGATTCATCCCATTGATCTTTCCGCGGGAGAGGAAATCATCATTGACAACGGCCATCTTGTGGCATGGCCGGACACCATGAGCTACAATATTGAAAAAGCTGCATCAGGCTGGATTTCCTCATTCACATCGGGTGAGGGGCTGGTATGCCGTTTCCGAGGCCCGGGCCGGGTGCTGATTCAGACAAGAAATCCCAGAGGATTCGGCAGTTGGGTTCAGCAGTTCCTGCCCGTTGCGAACAGGTAAGGGGGAAATAATCTCCGATTTTCCGAACTTCCGCACAGAGATAATTCGAGAGCCTCACAACCCATCAGATGCGCGGTGAGTTCCTGCCGGACAAATTACGGATCCGGCAGGATTTTGCCTCTGCTCAGGAACTGGGTGTTCCTAAGAGAGGAAAGTGATGCGGCGGGCAATCTTTGCGAAGTTACGACAAAATTCCCAGCACGGAACTTCCCGAAGAAACTCTGTCGCCCACGCTCACTTCCGGGCGTGTGTCCGCGGGCAGATAGACATCCAGACGGGA
>Ga0233403_10001253_pt1 | contig 11935 bp, 10 predicted proteins | sample Na_oxic_1_MG_FD_179866 | JGI IMG/M metagenome (GOLD analysis project Ga0233403, IMG submission 179866) | Seawater microbial communities from Saanich Inlet, British Columbia, Canada - Na_oxic_1_MG | ecosystem: Environmental > Aquatic > Marine > Inlet | place: Canada: British Columbia | collected...
GTGATTATATGAAGTGGCCGGGTTGTCGTCCATTTAACCAAGTCTTTTTTTCAATTTTCAATTGGTGATTATATGAAGTGGCCGGGTTGTCGTCCATTTAACCAAGTCTTTTTTTCAATTTTCAATTTTATTTCTAGTAACATTCCTATATTTTTGTTCCATTTTTAGTGTCAGTAAAAGGACTCATAAGGTTAATAAATAACCTGTTTTTGGGAACATTTTTATAGGAATGTCACTATAATCCCTCTTGTTGTCTGAATCAGGATTCACCGGATTTTAGGATTACCAGGATTTTCCAACCAAGGCCGGCATCTAATTCGGATCATTCTTTAATATTATTGGTTTTTAATCCTTTATAAATTTTTTTAACTCGATTTTTACTCGTTATGCGGGAAAAAAATAACACCATTAGAATTGCTGCTTCCGATAATAACAACTTAGCCTTGATCAGCTTGCGCCGCCGTTGGTTACTGACGGCGGCTATTTGGGGCGGTGTGCTTTTGTTCGTCTATGGGCTACTCCAGACAGTTTGGCCAGATGCGACCCGTTGGGCACTGATAGCCGGAATCGTATTGGCTTATAAATTGTACTTATTATGGGGTTGGCTGCCCGATAATCATCGTGACGGAGAGAACAAATTACTCCCAACTTATGGTTTAGGTAACTGTCTGACATTAGCGCGTGGGTTAGCGATTGCCTTCGTTGCCGGGTTTATTGGATCACCTTGGCCTTTGGAGATGGGGATATTGGCTTGGTTACCGATGCTGCTCTATACCGCCGCTGGCATTGCTGACTATTTCGATGGTTTTCTGGCACGCATGACGAACCAGACTACCGTGTTAGGAGCAAAACTGGATTTAGAATTTGATAGCGTCGGCGTGTTGATGGTGACGCTTTTAGTTGTCTGGTATGGACAGCTACCTTGGTGGTATCTGCTGCTGGGAATGGCCGCTCATCTCTTTGTATTTGGTCTCTGGTGGCGCAAGCGGCGGGGACTCCCAGTCTATGGACTGCCTCCAAGCACCCACCGACGAATTTTTGCTGGCTTCCAAATGGGCTTTTTGAGCGTATCACTGTGGCCGATTCTACCCGCCGCTGTGGTTACTCTTGCCGGCATAACATGCGGCACTTTTACCGCGCTTGGTTTTTGGCGCGATTGGTTGGTTGTCAGTGGTCGTATTGAACCAATGGCTCCCACTTACCGCAAAATACAACGCTGGCTCTTTATCACGCTGACAAAATGGTTGCTGCCGTTGCAGCGCTTGGCACTGCTGACAACTATGCTGATGATTTACAGTACAATAGCTAATCCCGTTCAGCCCTCCGAGTGGGTAAAATTGTTCACCAGTTGGCACTTCGCGTGGCCCGGTTTGCTCGCAATAGTGGTCAGTGCTGTGGCCATTTTAGCTACTCTCACCACGGTGTTAGGGATAGCCGGACGAATGTCATCTATTTTACTGTTTTTTCCGTTATGTTTTGAAACCATTATTCATGGTCTCCAATGGCCCAATGCTATTGCTTTGATGAGTACACTCTGCCTAAGCCTTTTGGGAACGGGTTATTTTTCTCTATGGCAACCGGAAGAAAAGTTCCTTGAGCGGTGAACGAAGAAGTCAGAAAGTCGAAAGAGAGTATATCGCATTTTCCGTTTGAATAAACGATACTTCCCCAACCCCGTTCGGGCTTGGGGAATTCCCGCTCATGCTGTTAACCGGTCCTTTATACAAGGAATTTAATTAATTTTTCAACAAAATGATAATCTTCACAAAAGGAAAAAATCATGCCAAAATCAAAATATATTATTGGAGCCTTAATCAGCGTACTACTTACTGGTCACACCTATCATTGCGCTGATGTTCGTTGCTCATGAAATTATCGGACACCTCCATTTGCCGGTGGAATTGATACATTCGACCTTCGGACTTATTGTCATGGACACAGTACTCTTCGCCGAGTATGCTGTTATTATGATCCCTTACTTTTTGTGGGGTATAACAATCAGTATGATTGCCTATGCCAGATTGAGCCGAGATACATATAGAAAACTTTGCCTTCGATTCGTTAGCACCGGTTGATGTTCACTCAACCGAATTGCTAACCGTGCCGACACCAGAACCCTGACGAAGGTAAAGTGACCGTAGTATGGTTTTATCATGATCTGAATCAAGGTTGGGTAGACAAACTCTCCCCAGAGGTTACTGGGGTGTTAAATATAAACACATTTCTTGGTTTATTTTTCACCCGGTTTTTATTCCCTGAAGGATGGTGGGCAAACGGGCGGTGAAATCTAGATTTATATTGAGTTCATTGGCGCCCGTTTACCCACCCTACAAACAAATCTTGGGTGACCAAAAAGTCCTCAAAATCCCTGAAATTTAACACTCCAGTTCCCGACTGACTGCTCGGCCATTTTTTGGGTTCCCGACGGCCATTTTTTTGGGTTCCCGACGGCCATTTTTTTGGGTTCCCGACTGGGGTGTTAAATTTCAGGGAATTTGAGGACTTTTTTTTTCATCCCAGATTTGTAGGGTGGGTAAGCGGGCGCCAATGAACTCAATATAAACCTAGATTTCACCGCCCGCTTGCCCACCACCCCCCCCCAAAATAGAGTGAAAAATAAACCAATAAATTGGCTTAAATTTAACACCCCAGAGGTTAAAGCCCTGCTGAACAGTCATGATCCGACCAATCGCTTGGACAATTTTCCCTATTTCAAAACGGCGGGGCAGAACTATACGGACAACGGCGTTCCTCAGATGCTCTATTATAGTCCACAACAGATCAATCTGTTGGCCCACCTATGGTGTTATAATATCATGCACGACGCTCGCGATATTCTACGGTCACTGAGTCAATCATGACTGTAATGAGCATTTTTAGCCCGGCTACTTAGCATTCCTGGAATTCATCTAAATCTATGAACGATATAACAATTAGGAAAATGACTGGTGCTCGCATTCCCACCGACAGTGGGCAATTTCAGCTGTACTTGTACCAGAATAATATTGACAAAAAAGAACACCTCGCTCTGATTATGGGCGACATCACCGGCCAGCAAGAAGTGTTGGTACGCATCCATTCCGAATGTTTCACCGGCGATGTTCTCGGCTCCTTGCGCTGCGATTGTGGCCAACAATTAAGCTTGGCTATGCAATTGATTGCTGACGAAGGCACCGGTATCATTATTTACCTGCGCCAGGAAGGTCGCGGTATTGGCCTACTTAATAAACTCCACGCCTATAATCTCCAAGATATGGGGCACGATACGGTGGATGCCAATCTAAGGCTCGGTTATCCAGTTGATGCGCGTGACTATACGATTGCGGCTCTCATTCTGCAAGATTTAAACGTATCGAAGCTCCGCTTACTGACCAACAATCCGTCCAAGATAGAAAGTTTACAACAATTGGGGTTAACCGTAACTGCACGGGTTTCGTTACAAGCCAAAGTGCATCAGGACAATGCTGTTTATTTAGCCACCAAAATGAAACGTATGCGTCACCTGTTGAACTTGGAAAGTGATCAGGTTAACTTAAACAGCGAAGTGCTTTCATTGCCAGAAGCTTTAGTACCTGGCAGTCCGGTAGCCGGTCGCCCTTTTGTGACACTCAGCTATGCCCAAAGCCTCAATGGTGCGATTACCATCCGTCGCGGCGAACCAATGGCTATCAGCAATGCCGAATCTCGGACGATGACCCATAAATTACGTGCCAATCATGATGCTATTATGGTGGGGATTGACACCGTATTGGTCGATAATCCGAGTTTGACAGTGCGCGAAGTAGTGGGACAGAATCCACAGCCCATTATTTTAGATAGTCGATTGCGCTTTCCGCTAGAAGCCAAGCTGTTACAAAATAAAACGCTTTTTCCTTGGATTGCCTCCACCGAGCAAGCTAAACTCAGTCACCAGCACGCATTGGAAGCGGCTGGTGCGCGTGTGCTACGTTTACCAGCCAACCTGGATGGACAAGTGAGTTTGGCCGCGTTATTGTCACGGTTGTATGAAATGGGGTTCAACAGTGTGATGGTGGAAGGGGGCGCAAGAGTCATTACCAGTTTGCTGGCCGCACGCTTAGTGGATCGGCTAGTCGTGACAGTCGCCCCACTACTGATGGGCGGTTTAAATGCAGTGGGGACGCTCGCACAGCCCAATAGTCATGAATTCCCTCGTCTGCACAATCCACATCATCAATGGCTTGGGAATAATATGGTTATATTCGGCGATGTGACTTGGAGCGAAGAATGAAACGGCGATCCCTTTATTTTACGGCACCCTATCAAGTTTCGGTGCGGGAAGAACCGTTGTCGCCACCGGCTCCACAGCAAGTATTGGTCAAAACGATTGTTTCTGCGATCAGTGCGGGCACCGAGCGGCTGCTGTATCGAGGCCAGATGCCGACTGATTTGCCGGTAGACGAAACGATTAGTGCTTTGGGTACCCCCCAGTTTCGCTTTCCACTGAAGTATGGTTATGCGACTGTCGGGCGGGTGATTGCTATTGGCGCGGAAGTGGAAGCGGCTTGGCACAATAAGCTGGTATTTGCATTTAATCCACATGAGAGCCATTTTTTGGCCAATCCACCGGATTTGATACCCATCACGACCTCTTTATTGCCCGAAAACGCCGTGTTCCTACCCAATATGGAAACCGCCGTCTCCTTCCTGATGGATGGTCAACCGATCATTGGTGAACAAGTGGCCGTCTTTGGTCAAGGTGTTGTCGGCTTGTTGACAACGACGCTGCTGGCCCAACTTCCGCTCGCGAGCCTAGTCACGCTGGATTATTATCCGAAACATCGTGACTGGTCGCTGAAAATGGGTGCCTCGGCCAGCCTCGATCCAGCAGCCCCAGAAGCGTTGACCGGTTTGCAAGGCCGGTATGCGGGGGCCGATTTGACTTATGAATTGTCCGGCAATCCCGAAGCCTTGGATCAGGCCATCCAAGTCACCGGCTTTAGCGGACGTATTCTTATTGGTTCTTGGTATGGGCAAAAACGGGCCGATTTGAGCTTGGGCGGCCATTTTCACCGCAGCCAAATGCGCCTGATCAGCAGCCAAGTCAGCCATTTAGCACCCCGTTGGCGTGGCCGTTGGAACAAAAGCCGCCGCTTGCAGGTGGCTTTATCCATGCTGGAAAAACATCAACCCGCTCGACTGATCACGCATCGCTTTCCCATCAGCCAAGCGGCTGAAGCATACCGATTGTTGGATCAAGAGGCGGGGGAAGTGGTTCAGATGGTTTTTAGTTATGAATGATTTTGTTTGAGTTTTGTCTGAAATGGGCGTAGGATTGATGGTGGGCTGCTAAGTGTATAGATCGGATATCGAATCAAAGATTGTGCCGTCCGCTTACCAGCCCCCTTACGAATTTTTGACGATTTTTGAGTGGCCGTGTTGTCGTCCATCCAAAAATTTTTAGAACAGCCCCCCCAGATTCATCACTGCCATTGAGTTAAGGGCAACCATAAAGGATTGCCCCTACGTAATTTATTGATTTTGTAGGGGTAATCCCTTGTGGTTACCCCAATTAAAATCCTTAATTCAATGGCATTGCCCCAGATTCATACCATCAAACACCGCCACTTTTTGGAATTGTGAATTAGGTTTATCAAATGAAACACTTGGATTTCTTGCTGGGGCTTGATGATGACTTAAAGCAGTCATTAATCAAACAATTACGCAATCTTTGGACACATACTTCAACAATTTTCTCAGGAGTGCAAGGCGTACCTTGCAAGAGTGATCATCGTTAGCCCCCGTTTCCAAGCAACGCTTGTAGGGGGCCGTAAGTTTTAAATACAGAGGTCTAACGAGGAGTGTTCGCGCAAGGTATGCCTGGAACGAAGGAGATTTAAAAATCCCGAACACCTATTCGTCGCGCATAAATATCACCTGAGCGGCCATTCAACGGCATATTCGTTAAAATGGTGGCCATCTCGTCGGCACTAAGCCAAACAGAAGATTGTAGTTGGTGCCATTCGCCAGGCGACCAATTAAATTGGTAGTGTCCCAAGTCGTTTAGGCGGTCAATGCAAGCAACCGCACTTTCACACGTTGCCGGAATGTACTCAAAAGAAAGGGCCGGGATAGGGTAGGAAAGGCCTTGCAAAACCTCCAATTCGTAACCTTCAACGTCGATTTTGCAAAAGGCCGGTTCGCCATATTCGGCTATCAGCGCATCCAGAGTTGTCACGGTAACCGGAACAGTCTCATTCCATTCAACGTGAGCGAAAGAATCGGTTTGTTGGACGGCTGCTATCCAATCGCGTGAAAGAGTGCTGACTGTCGGCGTGCGTTGGCTAATGAATAGAGATTGGGTGCCCGCCGTCGCACCGACTGCTTGTTCGAGTAAAGTGATCTGGGGATGATGACCGTACCAGCGTCTCAGTAAACGCATACAATGGGGTTGGGGTTCGAGTGCGACTACCCGTGCGCCCAAATCGTTCCACACACGAATGCGGTTGCCAACATGGGCACCAATATCAAAACAAAGGTCATTAGCTCGAATGAATTGAGCATAAGCACGCAATAATCGGCCCCGGCGAAACGGAATGGCGTAGTACATCAGAATCGAGCGTAATAACCCGATATATTGCCAGAATTGATTCATAAATTTTATTGATAAGTAATTTATTAAACAACTAATTTTTAGGATAACTCATGTATACTGTTGCTGTCAAACGAGACTTTGTGGCCCAACATTTTCTTATTGGGGGAGATTGGGGTGCCGAAAACGAATGGCACTCCCATCATTACCAAGTGGAAGTGCAATTAGAAGGATCCACCTTAGATCAACATGGCTATTTGGTGGATATTGTCGAAATCGAAGCTCACTTGGACGCGCTGGTTGCCAGTCATCGGGACAAGTGCTTAAACGAGTTCGCTGAGTTTAACGGGCTGAATCCCAGTATTGAGCATTTTGCCCGCCTCTTTTGCGATGCAATGGCGGCACGTATTAAAACCACGACGCTGAGTGCTATGACCGTCAAAATTTGGGAAAACGACATCGCGTGGGCCTGTTATCGGGAGGCGTTTTAATTATGCGTATTGGTCTTATCATCTACGGCAGCTTAGATACGATTGCTGGCGGTTATATTTATGACCGCCAGTTGGTGGCATATCTGCACAGTCAACGCGATGAAGTGGAAGTGATTTCATTGCCGTGGTCAAATTACGGTCGTCATTTGAGTCACAACCTCTCACGCCGCTTGTATCAGCGGCTGTGTAACGCGTCGTTTGATGTGTTGCTGCAAGATGAATTAAACCATCCCTCCCTCTTTTGGCTTAATCAACGCTTGCGCCACCGGGTTCGTTACCCGATAGTGGCTATCGTCCATCATTTACGCAGTAGTGAAGCTCACCCAGCCTGGCAAAATCGTTTCTATCGGTGGGTCGAGCGGCACTATTTGACAACGTTGGATGGTTTCATTTTCAATAGCCAAACAACGTGTGATGTTGTGGAAGGGTTGCAGGGACAATCGCGGGCTAACGTGGTGGCCTATCCGGCTGGTGATCGGTTGCAACCAACTCTCGCAGCTGAGGCGATTGCGAAGCGAGCGCTGTCAAGTGGGCCATTAAGTATTCTGTTTGTTGGCAATGTGATGGCACGCAAAGGGTTGCACATTTTACTGGCCGCGTTGTCCCGTTTGCCCCATGTTGATTGGCGGCTGGATGTGGTGGGGAGTATGGCTGTTGATCCCGCTTATACCCGGCTTCTGAAGCGTGAAGTGGAGCGGGCCGATTTGAACTCCAAAATAACCTGGCACAACAGTCTCTCAGGTACAGCGCTCCAGGAGCGTTTTAGCCACAGCCACTTGCTGGTCGTTCCTTCCAGCTACGAAGGCTTCGGAATTGTCTACTTGGAAGGAATGGGTTTTGGCCTCCCGGCAATTGCCACGACGGCTGGTGCCGCGCATGAGATTATCACGCATGGCAAGAATGGCTTTCTGGTGCCCCCTGAAGATCCAACGGTGTTATCCGAACAGATTGAGAGCTTAAGTCAAAATCGCCAACGTCTGCTCCAGATGAGCCTAGCGGCCCTTCAACATTATCAAAAACATCCTAGTTGGACAGATAGCATGGCCAAAATACGAAACTTTTTACAGAAGCTTGTTGATAGTTGACTTGGAGTGCAAGAGTTTGGAAGAATTTTTGAAAACATGCCAACTCCAGTTGCACAACACACTCTAATCCGGCTTTGATTGAATTAACTGATGAAATTAGATTATTCTTTTATACGTTATCTCGCTGCTAAAAAAACGATTGATGAGCGTGCCCTCAATCAATCAGTTTGGCACTGCTTGACACAGAGGTTACCAACGGCTACCCCAGACAATCCATTACGGATTGTGGAAGTAGGCGCTGGAATAGGCACAATGGCTGAGCGACTGTTGGAGCACAATCTCCTAACTCACGCCATCTATACGGCCATCGATATCAAAGCAACCAATATCCAGGCGGCCAAAGAACGTTTGCAACGTGTTAGCCCAAATGTGAGGCTAGAACTGGAAGCGATTGATCTCTTTGACTTTGCAGCCCGTGAGGATGGCCGGTGTTGGGACTTACTGATTGCCCATGCCTTCCTAGATTTGATGAATGTGCCCAGCACGCTGCCGGTACTGTTTTCTTTTCTGCGCCCCGGCGGTTTGTTTTACTTTACGCTCAACTTTGATGGGGCGACGATTTTACAACCGACGATTGATGCCGCCTTTGATGCCCAAGTGGAAGCTTTATATCATCGCACGATGGATGAGCGACTCACGAATGGACAGCCTTCGGGAGATAGTCGGACGGGGCGGCACCTGTTCCACCAGTTACTGGCTTCTGGCGCGGAAATTTTAGCCGCTGGTAGCTCAGATTGGGTGGTTTTTGCCGGTAAAGATGGTTACCCAGCAGACGAGTCCTATTTTCTTCATTTTATTATTAACACAATGCAGCAAGCGCTGGCAACCCATTGCGAAATCGATCAAAAACGATTTCAGAACTGGATTGCACAACGCCATGCTCAAGTAGAGAAAGGGACGTTGGTGTATATTGCCCACCAGCTTGATTTTTTGGGACGGGTTGGAAACTAATGCACCGTCAATGAGAAACAGTTCATAATCATTGAAATTATGTCGCCCTGTTATAGTGACATTCCTATAAAAATGTTCAAAAAAACGAGGTTATAATAATTTAATTTCAACCGGATCAATAACTACAGGCCGATTATATTTTAGAAGGGGATTAGATTGTTATGGTTTCAACAAAAATCTCCGAATCTTATTCAAACTAATCCTTTCTAAAATGTTTACCAGAACTGGAGAGTCAACCGAATCAGGAAGTAATACCAATAAGGGGCTAAAATGCCGCTAGAAATCCGAGGTCTTTAAGACCTCGGATTAAAAATAAATGAACTTTACCTCTGAATCAATTCGTTTATCCCCATCATCCGCTGTACTTACCGAAAGAATTTATTTTGGAATAATCGGATTCGGTATTTCCGGGTTTTTGTTCGTCGGCTTTTTGGTTAAAATGCCAACGCCTTCTTTACTCTTGCCATAAATGCTATTAGGACATCCTTTCACAAATTGCCCATTTTTGTCCATAAAACTAAAATGTTCTGGATGGGTAAAACACATCCCTGGTAGTTGAAATCCGGCTAAGCCGGTAAATTCCTCAATGGGCGTTGTTTGGTAAACAAATTCGTCGGTTTGGTTTTCGCAGCCTTTTCGACGTATCGCAAATCCGGCGGGCATCGGATTGATACCCATTGACGAAACCGGCTGAAAACAACTGTCCCTAATCAATGCGCTTATTCGTGTCAGTATCGTGCCTAAATGACTGGTGTCACCTACTAATTGAATGGAAATAGTACGGTTGGTTTTCATCTGTCGAACCAATTCATTAATCCCCGCTAACGACAATGTCGTTCCTACCGGGTTCTGCATTTCAATGACTTTATTAACCGCTGCCCAATGAATTTTAACCCGTGCGGAAGAATTGGTGACCGCTGCTTTGAATTGATATTCATAATTGATGGCAAAACCACCGCCATTGGTAATCGAAAGCACAATTAAATCGGCGATATGTTGAGTAAAAAAGAAACTCAATGCCCGCTTTTCTCGGGGATTATTATGGGCAATGTTAAAATCGGTTTGGCTGTTAACATAACTATCAATACCCATGTTGTTACGGAGAGTGGGCATAAATCGCCCGGTTTGCACCGGTAAATAACGAAACTGTGCGGCCGGATTTTTGGCTTTAATGTCTGCTATCAGGGGGCGTAAACGCGCTCTATCTGTCGTTACTTTAACCCCCAATTGGATAATCAATCCCTCTGGCATATAAACAAACGAAAAATCTGGCAGCTTGGAATCACCATCGGCACTGGCAAGCGCGATGCGCGTAAACGGGAGATAAAAAACATTCTCATCCTTATCATCTGGCAAAACATAAGGAGTATAATTTGAAAAAGTGGCAACGCCCACGGTTTTATCCATATTGGGCAATGCCAATACCGAGGGCATATTAAAAAAGTACCAAAACACAATGGTTATGGTGAATGAATTTTTAGGGTTCATTTTTGGTTTTCCTGAGTTGATTGAATTAAACAACTATTTCAACGCACCTCCGCCCAAATGAATGGCGATTGGATGTTTCATCTGATTATATTCCTCGCCAGCTTGACTGTAGCCCTGATATATAAAAGTCACTTTCCCTAATAAGCCCAAATCACGGGCTAAGGCAGCCTTCACTTGTTTGGCATATTGCTTATCAAAAACCATCGTCAGAGTCAGTTTGTTAAATATCCCAATACCAGAAGGCCTATTCCAAATTTTAACCTTTTTTATCCAGTCATTGATTTTGCCAAAAAACTGCGATTCATATTGCCAAGGAATAATTGGCTTGATTCTCAAATTGGGGTAGCGCCTTGTTAACACTTTTATCAACGGAGATTGATTCAGTTCAGAATCTTTGCCCCAAGGATGATAATTAAGCGTCGCCACCAATTTCAAATCACCATTCTTCAAAGTCCTGAGCCGTTGGGCTAGTTTATCTCGTTTGATGATGGGAGAAATACGGGTTGGCAAAAAATAGATTATTTTCGTTTCCGTATTTTCGCCGTTGCAAACATCCCAATACAGCGGCGGAGCCGCTAATAATTGGGCCGGATTATCGAATTTGATGGTACATTCAATACATGGTCCAGATGGTGCTTGTGGTGTATTGCAGTTTAAAGCCACACTTGAAGTAGAAAAAAGCATCAATCCACCAAATAACAGCATTGTGTAAGGACCATTAAAAAGTGTGTGCATCGTTGTTTTTGTTTCCATATTTAAATAAATTTTGTTATGAGACGGATTGCACCCATTAGAATTCATAGTCACTCGCCCAAGTAATCAGTTTTACTCCGGGAGGTTATGTATTATTATCTTTAAAATTAATAACTTACCAATATAAAGATTGGCACTCCAAGGCCCTTGTCGGAGTTTTTTGCGGGCACGATATGGCATTGACGCAGGAGCGTTGGAACCCGAATTTGTACTAAGTACTGAACCATAAATTTTCGGATATTTGGTAGGGGGCAGGTAACGTCTTTTTGTTGCCCACCAGGATCGTAGGCAAGAGGGTCAATGCCATATCGTGTCGGATTTTTCGCCGGTTTTTCGCCGGGCAACCACAAGGGATTGCCCCTACGAATCAATTGCTTATGTAGGGGCAATCTGGAATGGTTGCCCGACACGATATGGCATTGAGGCAAGAGGGTGGGATCGATACGGATATTGCCAGCCCCCTACAACCATTCATAATATACGAAAATTTATGGTTAAACTAAGCCGGTAAAGTTTCCAGTACCGACTCGTCTTCAAAACGGTACGTGAGACTAATCCCGAATACCGCTCCTCTCTATATAATGTCATTTTACTGACCTTACAACTTACGTTGTAAG
>Ga0233403_10001255_pt1 | contig 11922 bp, 8 predicted proteins | sample Na_oxic_1_MG_FD_179866 | JGI IMG/M metagenome (GOLD analysis project Ga0233403, IMG submission 179866) | Seawater microbial communities from Saanich Inlet, British Columbia, Canada - Na_oxic_1_MG | ecosystem: Environmental > Aquatic > Marine > Inlet | place: Canada: British Columbia | collected...
AGCGTCATAAAGTCTGGCTGTGTGAGTGCAAATATACCAAAGTGCCGATGGACCTAACGCAAGTCCAAAAGCTTGAAAGTGCCGTACAGGTATTGATTAAAACGCATGAGGAAGAAGGCACCGAAGTGCCTGAGATACACCTGTGGCTAGTTTCGGCGGGTGGTTTCACAGGCAAAGTACTCACTTATATCGAGTCGCGGGCGGATATTTATTACTCCGATTATGACGGAATTAACAACCTTTTTAAGGCTTATGGCAGTAATTATTCCATTCCTCAATTTGCCGTGAATGAGGCATAAGCGAAACCTAGTGTATCACTTTACCCAAATGAATATCCATCAATTTTGAAAAAGGAGAGCTAAAACCATGCATGAAACCAAGATATGGCCCGTCGAAGAGATGGTACACGAGGATGAATTTACCGATAGAGTAGAACTGTTGAGGGAATTAGTTGGGTGGGTCAAGGCGATTTCCCGGATGGGCTCATGGAGTACGGCCCTCATGGCACCCAGGCGGATAGGAAAAACAGTCTTATTGGATCGGTTGGTGAATACCGTCTTTTTTAAGCCAGAATATCAGGTGGCCCCATTTTATTTCAAAATGAAGCGGGAAAAAATGACCTTAAAACAGTTTCTAAAGGAATACGCCACGACCTTTTTCAGACAGTATCTCGCCTATTGTGGGCAGGATGCCGATTTGTTTAATAATAATGCGATCTCCTTGGAAGAGTTATTAACCTATCAAACCAACCACAAAGCCGGTCTCATGGCACAAGAGTATATTCAAGCGTTTCTGAAACGCTATAAGGGAACCGGTCATGAAGATGCCAGGCTGCATTGGGAAGGCTTTATCTGTGTGCCGGAACGACTTGGATCACATTCAGGCACCAGAGTCGCCGTAATTATTGATGAATTTCAGGATATGAAATTCTATGTCTATGACATGCCGCAAGAACTGTTTTCAGACCTGGATTCTAAAGATCGCCTGAATGGTCCAGGCGCAATCAATCTCCCGGCCACTTATGATAGGCAAGCTCAGAGCCGTAAGGCACCCATGCTGGTATCCGGGTCGGCGGTGACACTCATTTTCCGTACTGTCATGGGCGGCCCCTTGGGGGGACGATTTGACTTTATGTATATGAAACCCATGTCCATTCCAGATGGGGCGGCACTCTTACTCAATACCCTGAAATATTATGCCCCTTCCCAGGTGACGACACCAGAACTGGCCCTCTATGCAAGTACTCAGGTGGGAGGACATCCTTATTATTTATATTGCCTGGCAACCTCTAAGTGTGAAGACAAAAGCTTTAAGGATGAGAAAGCCATTTCACGGGTTATCCGTTATGAGATCGAAAATGGTAAAATCTATGGTTTCTGGCAGACACATTTTGAGAACAACCGAAAATATATTAATGCTGATGATGATTTAGAGTTGGGTAAAAAAATCATCTATTATTTCACGCAATATAATAATCAACCGGTGGATATTAAAGCCATTGCTTCAAAGCTTAAGGTTCCCAAACAAGCCGTCGAGCAGAAGATTGAAAAATTGTACATGGCCGATTTGGTCTATAGGACGGCGGCCAGATATTATACCTTTAATGATATCTGCCTGATGCGCTTTATTAAGTTTGTGTATGAACAAGACTTGGAAGCGGTTGACCAAATTGACCTGAGCCAACAAGGGTTAATGAATACCCTGAAAGGTAAATTTTTAGAGATGGTCGTCGAAGTGACCATGATGAAATTTAACCATGAACTGATGCCAGGTGCTTGGTTTGGCCGAACGGCTCAAGTCGAGGTACCCTTATTCCAATTTGTTAAAACCACCACCGTCAAAGCCTCCAAAACAAAGGCTTATCAGATTGATGTGTTCGGCAAAGAAGAAAAGCGTCATAAAGTCTGGCTGTGTGAGTGCAAATATACCAAAGTGCCGATGGACCTAACGCAAGTCCAAAAGCTTGAAAGTGCCGTACAGGTATTGATTAAAACGCATGAGGAAGAAGGCACCGAAGTACCTGAGATACACCTGTGGCTGGTTTCAGCGGGTGGTTTCACAGGCAAAGTACTCACTTATATCGAGTCGCGGGCGGATATTTATTACTCCGATTATGACGGAATTAACAACCTCTTTAAGGCTTATGGCAGTAATTATTCCATTCCTCAATTTGCCGTGAATGAGGCATAAGCGAAACCTAGTGCAGGATCGCTCCAATCCTAAGACCAACTAGCCTGCCTAAAAAGGGGCGGTTTTTCAATGGTATTGAAACTGGAGCGATCCTGCACTAGCTTACAAGCGGTGAAAAAAATGGGCCAGGCTCGAATTATTTTGCATGCCCCAAACAGTCATAACGGTAATTCTCCTTGATTGAAGTTCTCTTCATGTTTAGGTAAAAATAGGGGACAGACCAGGTTTTCTCAATCTTAAGTTGGTAGGCAACTTCTTGCCTACCACCTGACTTTGATTCAATTGGACAATCTTCTGGCACAAGATTTCAGCGGATAATCGACTCCCACCATGCGCTTTCAAAAACTCTCAACACGATTCATAAATATTATGACTATACTGCACGCGGGCACAACTTAAACTTTTATGTAGGGCAAAAATGACAAAAGATTTAAACCTCAACACAGAGAACACAGAGGAACACAGAGGAACACAGAGGAAAAAGATAAACTTAGAAAAGTTCAGTTTATTCCCGTGTTGAGTATAACATAAGCCTATCACACCCACCAAAAACTCATTTCCAAGTCTCTGGATTTAATTTCAAACCAATACCACTTTCAAATGTCTCGGTTTAAAATGAATAATCAGTTATTTTCAATGCGATTAGTTGTTTTAAGTTCATCGGGTAGAGAGCCTTCTTTCCTCGTTACGCCTGTCAGATTCAATCCATTCCGCTTTGCTTTTTCTGACAACATTTTTAAGACGCGCTATCGCCCATTTGTTATATTCTGGTTCAAGATCACATCCTAACCATTTTCTGTTAAGCTGTTCTGCAACAACCAAAGTGGTTCCTGAACCTGAAAAAGGATCTAATATTGTGTCACCTTCATTTGAAGAAGCCAGAATCAATTTTCTCAGCTGTTCTTCGGGTTTCTGAGTCGGATGCGGTGTTTTTTCGCACATGCCATTGCAGGTTGTCGGAATTTCGATGACATCTTTGGGCTTCGCGCCTTTTGGGTGCGGATTCCAGATATCTTTTCTGTTGTTGCCATATTGACTGGTAACGGCTTGTGGGTGCGAGGGATATTTCAGGGTATGTTTTCCGTAAGCAATTCTCACATCATCAATATTGAAAGTAAATTGGCGGTTTTTTCTCAAATGAAGAATACTTTCATGGGATCGCCCCCAATCGTTTCCCAGATTAGCTTTGTTTTTATAGTGCCAGATTAGCCATCTGCATCCCTTGAAATAGCTCATGGATGGGTGCTTCAGATCGGCCAGTATCTCAGTAAAACCACAAATATAAAGTGTTCCGTTTTCTTTCAAAACTCTTGATGCCTCTTTGATCCATTGCATTGACAAAATGATATATTTTTCCTGACTTTCAAATTTATCCCAGTCTGCCTTTTTAATATTGTACGGCGGATCAGCAAAAATCATATCCACTTTTCCCGTTTCCAAAGATTTTAACCATTCTATGCTATCACCTTGAAATAATGTACCGTTTTGATGTCTATAGCTCAAGTTGAACGCTTTTATCCTGTCTATTTCGATAATTTCACATCCCACAGAAGACTCTTCAAACAATAAGGGTTGCTGTTCACAACTCTTCATGATTTCAAGCATTACTGTTTTCTCCATAATGGCTAACATCAAAATGAGTGAGTTGTTTTTATAAACACAAGATTCCCAAAAAGAATGATTTTTATAAACAGACATCTATAGAACACTGATTGTCATGATTGACACTGATTTTTTTAATCCGTTTTAATCAGCGTTATACTTAGCATCGTCATAAGGTCGCTATTACTTTTACATTTAAGCCAACAGCTAAAGCAGTTGTCTAAAAGCTCAAGTCAGGTGGTGGTGACTAACCCAATATATCCATTTCACATTTAGCTTCGCTTCGCGAAACTTTTGCGTGAGCCGAAGGCCAGCGAAGCTAAATAGCATTTTAAAGGTATTTACAAAAAGCGCAAATTGTGACGGTTGGCAGTATAATCATGATCATCAGTTTAATCAGCGTTCTATCTATTTTAAGCAACCTTCACTACATCATTATCAGCATCATACGCTACAGCGCCTTGATCTTGTAACGATTTCATCGTTGCCTTTAAGGTATCTGAATCGCCTAGTTTTCCCCAGGGCCCATCGGCATTTGTCATCAAAAAAGCGGAGGATTCCCCACCAAAATCACGCAGTATTGATAGCATGGATTCTTCTATGTCTGTCATGGTTGATTACCTTTTCAATTGTTACCCTTGCCCTATGTTCAGAAAAATAATTTGAGGGCGAACACGCAGGTTCGCCCCTACTATCCGGCTAGGAAATAGCATTAAATGAATAAAAACAATTATTTATAACTCCGTTGTGCCAGTTTGACGTGTTCAAAACTTAAGGGTTCTTTATACAGGATTTCTGCTTTGTTTTTACCCCGGTATTCCCAGGCGGCAACGTAAGCAAAATTGTCATCATCACGCTTGGCTTCGCCTTCTTCAGTTTGGGATTCTTCTCGAAAATGTCCGCCACAGGATTCTTTGCGGTGTAAGGCATCTTCGACGATTAACTGGCCCATTTCAAAAAAATCGGCTACACGTAGGGCCTTTTCTAAGTTTTGGTTCAGTTCGTTGTTGGTGCCTACCATGCTGAGGTTTTCCCAAAATTCGCCTTCCAGCGTTTTGATTTGCTCTTGCGCTGTTTTTAAACCTGCCTCATTGCGCGATATGCCGCAGTAGTTCCACATAATCAGGCCGAGTTCTTTATGGTATTCATCAACCGTTTTGTCGCCTTTGAGCGATAGGATCTGATCAATCCTATTTTTGACTTCATGCTCTGCTTCTTTGAAGGCGGCATGATCGGTTGGTACGTTATCGTAAGGCTGGTTTGCTAAATAGTCTGCAATGGTACGCGGTATCACAAAATAACCGTCGGCTAGGGCTTGCATTAAACCACTGGCCCCTAAACGATTGGCTCCGTGATCTGAAAAGTTGACTTCGCCTAAGGCATATAAGCCTGGAATGGTTGTCATGAGATTATAATCTACCCATAAGCCGCCCATTGTGTAATGCACGGCAGGGTAAATTTTCATGGGTACGTCGTAAGCATTTTCATGGGTGATTTTTTCGTAGATTTGGAACAGGTTGCCATACTTATGTTTAATCTCTTCTTTGCCGCGTCTTTCGATTGCGTCTTTAAAGTCCAAATAAACGGCTAAACCGGTTTGCCCCACTCCGTGCCCGTCATCACAGGCCTTTTTGATATTGCGGGAGGCGACATCTCTGGGCACTAAGTTGCCAAAAGCGGGGTATTTTCGTTCTAAAAAGTAATCTCGATCTGATTCTGGAATATCATGCGGGTGACGTTTGTCGTCAGGATTTTTGGGTACCCAAACTCGGCCATCATTTCGCAGTGATTCTGACATTAAGGTGAGTTTGGCTTGATGTCTATCGTGAACGGGAATACAGGTGGGATGAATTTGAGTAAAACAGGGGTTGGCATAAAAGGCACCTTTTTTATGCGCTTGCCATGCGGCGGTGACATTGGCCCCCATACAGTTAGTGGAGAGAAAGAAGACGTTGCCATAGCCGCCGGTGGCGAGTAATACGGCATGGGCGCTATGTGATTCTATTTTGCCGGTGATCAAGTTCCGAACGACGATTCCTCGCGCTTTGCCATCAATCAGAACGAGTTCTAGCATTTCGGTACGGGGAAACATTTGTACCTTGCCATTGGCAATTTGACGACTAAGGGCGCTGTAAGCGCCAATCAGCAATTGTTGCCCAGTTTGTCCTCTGGCATAAAACGTTCGTGATACTTGAGCGCCACCAAAAGACTGATTATCTAATAAACCGCCATATTCACGCGCAAAGGGTACGCCTTGGGCGACACATTGATCAATAATATTGTTGCTGACTTCGGCCAGCCGATGTACATCGGCTTCTCGTGCGCGAAAATCGCCGCCTTTTATGGTGTCGTAAAATAATCGGTGAACGCTATCGCCATCGTATTGATAGTTTTTAGCGGCGTTGATGCCGCCTTGAGCGGCAACACTATGCGCCCTTCTGGCGCTATCTTGAAAACAAAAGACTTTGATATTGTAGCCTAATTCGGCCAAAGTCGCGGCTGCTGACGCACCCGCTAATCCGGTGCCAACAACGATCAAGTCATATTTCCGTTTATTGGCTGGATTAATGAGTTTTAACTCGAATTGATGTTTAGCCCATTTTTCGGCAATGGGCCCTTCTGGAATTTTTGCGTTTAATTTCATAGCGATGTATTTCCAAAGAAAAGCGTAAATGTTTTGAAGATGTGGATAGAACGCTGAATAAGCAGCCAACAGCTAAAGCAGTTGTCTGAAAGCTCAAGTCACCTAAAGGTGACTAAACCTATCTCTAGCGATTTTTCGAGCGACAAATCCAAAATTGTATATTACACTACAGTAACCACATGATTTGAACTTTTAGACAACAGATGCCCGCTCTTGGCTGTTTTTTGTCTTGTTGGGTTAGTCACCTTTAGGTGACTTGAGCTTTTAGACAACTGCTTTAGCTGTTGGCTATTTGAAATCATAGCGAATCGTGATGCCATTATGTCATGGTATACAAATAATGCCCTAACACATAAATTGGCATGGCGGCAAAACCGGCCGGTACGATAATCGCGAATAGTACACCCAGTTTTTTAATCAAGGGGGTATATTTTTTATGATGGAGGCCTAAGGTTTGAAAAGCACTTTCAAATCCATGTGCGAGGTGAAATCCCAAAAACACCATTGCGATAATGTACAAGATGGCAAACCACCATTCTTGTACAAAAACAGTCTGGATTAACCAGTACATATCTTTATAATCCGTGCCGGGAACAATGGGAATTTCTGCTTGAAATTTGTATCTAAACCAAAAATTATACAGGTGTATGACCAAGAAAAACAGGACGACTGAACCCGCGATACCCATATTGCGTGATGACCAGCTACTGTTGGCATCGGGCCGATTGTAAGCATAGGCTTGTGGCCGTGTCTTTTGATTGTGTTGAGTGAGTCGCCATGCTGTGTAAATGTGTAATAGGAAGCCTAAAACTAAAATGATTTCGGCAACGCGAATAATCTCAGTCGTGGACATAAAATGGGCGTAGGCATTAAAGGCCGCGCCATTATCCCCTTTAAATAACATCAAATTACCGGTCAAATGCACCATTAAAAACGAAATTAAAAAGAATCCTGTCAGTGACATCAGGATTTTTTGACCCAGTGTTGAGTAGAGTGTTTTTAGAAACCAATTCATGATGCTGTCCTTCCATTCATGCTTATGGAAATCAAAATGAGGTTGAAAATCAACCGTTTCATAAGTTGAAGCGTTCAAAATTCAAAATGCTTGTTTCAAAGTTAAAGGGGCAACCACAAGGGTTGCCCCTACAACAACCCTCGCGTCTGGGCAATCCTTGTGGTTGCCCAATAGCAGTAATCTGAAAGTATGAAGTATATCATCATTTTTTTTGATATGAAATCCATACAATGTATCAGTTATTTATCACAGTCATATTAAATCATGATGGAACGCAAGAGACGCAAAAGACGCAAGAGACGCAAGAGGCGCAGGGTTCGATTTTTTACGGTGCCTGTCTAGCGTCTTTAGCGTCTTTTGCGCCTTTAGCGTTTAAATAAAAAATCAGCGTCAATCATGATCATCAGTACATGAGGCGTTCTATCACTTGTTTTGTAAATTTAGGCTCCAGCTTCGCCGCAGAGCCGCAGAGAATCACTTCAGGGTTGATCGGGAAAAAACGCTAACAATTCTCGAAGCCTTTGCCATTCAGGTAACCAAGTCCACACATCTTCTTGTGAATATCGAATGCCGCGAAGAATGGCATCACGAAATGTATAACAAGCCGGTTGCTGTGAATCCTTAAAGCCAAACTTTTTTAAATCATGCCGCATCGTATAAAGCAAGTCTTTGCCAGCAAAAAAAGTTAAGTAATGCTCAAAACGTTTGCCACCGAGTTTACACTCTTCCAGTCGTTGATCGAACTTATCTAAGATATTGACTTTTGAAGCTTCCATTTCCTTTTTTTTATCAACCAGAATGCGACTTATCTGACTGCGACAATCGGCCTCTTTTAAACCTTTATCCTTGGGAAAAAAATACCCCAATTCTCGTTCTTCCCCCCAGTAATTAAAGGGTAAATTGGGAAACGAAACACAAGATAATGCCATTCGAGCGGCGGTATAGTTTGCAATCATCTTTGCCGATTTTTGGAGAACCGCTTTATATTTATCAATAGGCGGTGCTTTTCCACCCAAAGCGAGTTTGACTACTGCTGGATCAATCAGGTAATTCTCAATTTCTTTCCGATCCCAATACCAACCCAAAAGTACCCGTTTATTATTGACTGTCGCAGACCACTCGTGAGGCAGAGCTGTGGGTATGGCTTCATCATCATCAAAATCTCGATCTTTAATGCCCGCAACGTTTTTATGTGATTGAGCTTCTCTCGCACCCATTATTCTGTGATTTAAACCATGCTTGCTGCCAATCGGTTTGGGTACACAACCATCAGGCACTATCCTGAATAGAACTTGTATATCACTGCTTTGAGTATTGCCTTCGCAGTAGAGTGTATTTACAGGCATAATGCCCCCCCCGGCAATCGTTTAGTTTCGTTCCCACTGATGACATCACTTACGGCTTCCGAATGAGTGGTCAAAATAAATTGACAGGTTGAACTGATCTTGATCAGTTGACGTAATAAAGACTGTATAGCTGGTGGGTGAAGATTTAGATCAATTTCATCAAGTAACACCACTGAATAACCCATTTCCTGTCGAACAAATTCATATAAGATAGGAAAGATAGATTGTTCTCCGGCGGACATTTCCACAATATCGTAAGTATGTTCTCCATCCGTGAGAACAAAAAAGCGTTTTTTTGCCCTAGGTGACTTAAAACCGGACATCACCTCTAATCCGCTAAAAGAACGTTTTGAAAAGATTTTTTGATAATGATTTTCTAGGATCGTTAACTGATTAGTTGAATCAGGGGGGTTAGCATCCTGTTTCATTTTCCACTCAACCAGAGATTCCCGTAAATGATCAAGGCTTTGTTTATAAAAAGATTGTGTATTATTGCCTTCTTGAGTGTTTTGATGATCTTTGCTGGGATTTGAAACCAGATTTCGATATTGATCAAACCAAAAAATACCGGGCAATTTTGAAAAGGGAGGGCGTACCGAAGGCCTTGACCAAAATAACAATTCTTGGCCATAGTAACGTCCTTGGAATTGAAAACGCTCTGCTGGTGTATTTTGGCCTATTTGTAAATAATGGCTGGTTAAACTCACTTGAGTCAAGTGTTTGTCACTGGGCTCAATAAAAGCATGTTCTGATTTAAATTCCTGGGGTTGGGCATCATACCATTGTTTGGCGATTTCACGAGTGGCCTCAATTTCTTCATCCACAAAGGAGATTTCCAATTGAAGTCGTGGGGTGCCCGATTTCAAAAAACGTTCTGGCAAAAAACCGCGCCAATCAAAGTCAGTGACTCGTTCAATTTGTTTGGTTGCCAGGGCTAAGGGAAGTGCAATGGCTTGTAATAGGGTGGTTTTTCCGGTGCCATTATCACCCAGGATAAGAAATTGATCACTGACTTCTTCAAGTGTTTTGTGCTTAAAGGAGACTTCAAGGTGATTAAATAACTTAAAATGTTGAATAGAAATCGACTCAATTTTCATATCAATAGGTAAAAGATTTGTTTGTTGGGTTATTTTGCGAGATCGCGTGCAGAAACATTATTTTATAACGCAAGAGGCGCAATAGACGCAATAGACGCAAGAGAGGTGGTGCCTCTTTAGCGCCTTTAGCGCCTTTAGCATCTTTAGCGTTTAAAATCAGCGTCAATCATGATCATCAGTACAATCAGCTAATAATAGTACAACGAAACGAAGTTCAGCGTAGCTAATTACGGGGATAAACGAATAAAGCTAATCATCTCAACGAACTATTCGTGCAAAGCTAGTACAACGAAACGAAGTTCAGCGTAGCTAATTACTAGGATAAACGAATAAAGCTAATCATCTCAACGAACTATTCGTGCAAAGCTAGTACAACGAAACGAAGTTCAGCGTAGCTAATTACGAGGATAAACGAATAAAGCTAATCATCTCAACGAACTATTCGTTTATCCCAGTAATTCGCTGTACTCACTTAAAGTGCTACATAACTATTAAGTCACAGTTCTAAGTCCGCGCAGCCACGGAAACCCCTGCTCCTGAGGTGGTTGTCCGATGTGAGCCAGTTACGATTGGCAGCACGACAGATCTTAGGGTAGCTGCCGAACGAGCCGCCACGGAGTAGATGCGCCATTGTAACGCCGTTGCTTTTAAGAAGGTAATCTAAGTTCCCTTTATCAGATTTGTTTTCTAACCAAGCCGCGCCATCTGTTGGTGCCCCATCATAGTTGTCATGCCATAAATCAGCACACCATTCCCAAACATTGCCGTGCATATCGTATAAACCAAAGGCATTAGGGGGAAAAGAACCCACATCGGTTGTTTTCTTACGATACACACCCTTAGGCCCTGACGCGTAAGTATAATTGCCATCATAATTCGCTAAATCAGTTGTAATCGTCTCACCAAAATAAAAGGGCGTTGTGGTGCCGGCGCGACAGGCATATTCCCATTCACTCTCACTGGGCAAACGATAAGCTTTACCGGTTTTATCATACAAGCGTTTACAAAACTCTACGCAGTCATGCCATGAAACCTCTTCTACAGGGCGATTATCGCCTTTAAAATGAGACGGATTATTACCCATCACAGCTTGCCATTGGGCTTGGGTGATTGGATATTTGCCCATTAAAAAGGGTTTGACAGTGACTTGGTGTTGGGGGCTTTCACTATTATATCTATCTTTCTCTGTTTTAGGCGATCCCATCATAAACGTACCGCCTGGGATGTACACCATTTCCAATAAGACACCGTTGCCTAAGTCTTCGGTTAGATATCGGGCTTGGTGGCGTTTCGTATTTGTAATGATTTTCTGACCAAAACCTAAAAACCGGCTTTCTAATCCTTTAATGGTAACCACTTCAAATTGAAAGAATTTATCCGTGCTTGTTTTTCGTTCTGCCTGTTTTCGTTGAGGCGCTTTCTTCTTGCTTTCATCTTCACGACGACGTTGCGTCTGTTTTTCCTTTTCTAAGGCTTTTTTCTCTTCTGCCATGCCGTCTGACTTTTTGGGAGTCACTGGCTTATTGGGTTTCAAAGCCTGTAAAAACGTGATCACTTCTTTTGCCGATTTCGGGCGTTTTAAAGGATTGGGGCGCGTGCAATGAGACAGCAATGTGTACCATTGTGGCGTTTGTGCTAAGGGTTCTTGTTCGATTTGTAAGGGCAATTCACCTGTGAGTAAGCGATAAAGCGTTTTGCCAAAGGCAAACAGATCGCTTTGTGCAGCAGGTTTTCCGAAATGCTCAGCATAACCTTGTTGTTCTGGTGGCGCGTATTCCCAAGTCCCAAATATCGCTTGTCTAAAGGCGGATAGCTGACGTGTGCCACTGCGTTGTTCGGCCTTATCTCGTAATGAGGGCGCGATACGCGCTAAGCCGAAGTCGATGATTTTGACAACCAGTCGATCTTGATCGCGTTTCAAAAGCAGGTTGGCGGGTTTTAAATCTAAATGATAAATGCCTTGCTCATGGGCACCTTGTAAACCCTGGGCGATTTGTAAGGCGATATCTTGGCCGTCTTGAAAATCCA
>Ga0233403_10001256_pt1 | contig 11917 bp, 4 predicted proteins | sample Na_oxic_1_MG_FD_179866 | JGI IMG/M metagenome (GOLD analysis project Ga0233403, IMG submission 179866) | Seawater microbial communities from Saanich Inlet, British Columbia, Canada - Na_oxic_1_MG | ecosystem: Environmental > Aquatic > Marine > Inlet | place: Canada: British Columbia | collected...
CCACAGGCTCGTGCCATCACTTGCATTAATTCTGTTGATGCGTCAAAAAAATTGTTGAGCCGCTGCGCGGCCTGATCAATTTTCATGCGCGAACGCAATTCCGGTTTCTGGGTGGCGATACCCACCGGACAGTTATCGGTATGGCACGCCCGCATACCGAGACAACCAATCGCTTGAAGGGCGGCATTAGATACCGCAATAGCGTCAGCACCCAAGGCGAGGGCTTTGACAAAATCGGCCGGCAAACGCAGTCCGCCGGTAATCACCAGTGACACGTCATGTCGCCCTTTCATATCAAGGTAGCGTCTGGCGCGTGCTAACGCGGGTATTGTTGGGACGGAAATATTGTCGCGGAACAATAGTGGAGCAGCGCCGGTGCCACCCCCACGGCCATCAAGGATGATGTAATCTACCCCAATCTGGAGGGCCGCTTCAATATCACGTTCAATGTGCTGAGCGGACAGTTTCACTCCAATCGGAATACCTCCGGTCGCTTGACGCACTTCTTCTGCAAATTCACGATATTTATCGACATGTTCCCAATCTGGGAAGCGCGGCGGAGAAATGGCTGACTCTCCTTCATTCAGACCTCGCACCTGAGCAATCTTGCCTTTGACCTTATGGCCGGGTAGATGGCCGCCGGTACCGGTTTTTGCCCCTTGCCCACACTTGAAATGGAAGGCTTGCGTCTGTTGGATTTTATCCATTGAGTAACCAAAGCGAGCTGAGGCTAATTCATACAAATACTTAGAATTATTGGTTTGCTCCTCTTCCAACATACCCCCTTCACCAGAACAGATACCGGTGCCCGCCTGTTCGGCACCTTTTGATAAAGCTATCTTGGCTTCTTCTGATAACGCGCCATAGCTCATATCGGACACAAACAGTGGAATATCCAGCTTCAAGGGTTTCTTGGCATTGGGGCCAATGATAACCTGAGTTGTTACTGGATCATCATCCAGTAATGGCACTTTATGCAATTGAGCGGTGAGTATCTGAATATCTTCCCACTTGGGTAATTGGTCGCGCGGAACCCCCATCGCGGAGACACGCCCGTGATGTCCAACTTTGCTCAAACCGTGTTCGGCTAGATGGTGGATATACTGATAATGTGGCTCTTCAGGGCCGCCGTGCAGATCCGCATATAACCCTTGATAAGCTTCACGATTATAGGCTTGGGGGTTATCTTCTTCCCAAGCCCGAATTTCATCCTCGTCAACCCAGACGGCATCCGATTCTACCCAAGCCTGAAAGCGATGTTGGCGTTCACTGGAATTGTATGAACTAACGCCGGTTTTGTAGCAATAGTCCCAATTGTGAACGCCGCAAATTAGGTTTTGGCCGTCAATATGTCCATCAGACAATAAGGCACCGCGGTGCATACAACGACCGTATAGCACTGAAACTTGTTCTTCGCTTTCCCAGCGAATCACGACCAAATCAACATTAGCCACCAGTGCATAAGCTGGCTTCAGTGGTTCAAGTTCATTCCATTTGGCAACTTGGACTTTCTTCATCGTATTTCTCCAATCGGTAAAACTTGTAATGGATTTATTTTACAACGCAATTACAATTTCTCAGGAGTGCAAGGCGTACCTTGCACGAGTGTTGGTGGTTAGATACAAAAATAAAAAAATCAAGGACTTAGTTTATTGAGTCCATGCTTCATCGTAGACACTTAAATCGGCCTCAATAATTGTCGAATCTCCTTGTGAATTGCGATCAATTAGAACCCGATCATAATTCCGTTGGGCTTGAAGATGTGTGTGTATTTTATCACCTAAATTGCCTTTTGCACCGGTAATTAAAACTTTTTTATGTGTTGACATCATATTCAAAGTGAAACGTGAAAAATGAAAATAACTGTAAATGTTCGATATTCAATTGGTTCTCGGCGTACTTTGTGTTGTGCAAGGTACAGTTTCTTGCACTCCTGATTTATTGTTGTTTTAACACCAGCAACGTAATATCATCAAATACCTTTTGCTCACCAATAAATTGCCGCACGTCATTAATCACGGCTTTTCGGATTTCTTCGGCGGTTTGTTGCCAATTTTGCTGAATGACTTGACCGAGGCGTTCTAGTCCATACATTTGTCGGCCGATATTTTCTGCTTCGGTAATGCCATCGGTATAAAGTACGACAACATCGCCTGGATTCAATGGCACGGTGACTTGATTGGTAAAGGAGGCGATGTCGTCCTCTAAGCCAACGTGAAAGCCTAAATCCAGGGTGTCGATTAATTCTAATTTTCCCTTTCGCACCACGATCATTTCTTCATGTTGTCCGCTTAAAGACAGTTGGTTATGTTGATAATCCACTAAAGCTAATGTCAAACATTTTTCTGCTTTCATTCGTTGAGCGTAGTGGAAAACCATTTGGTTAAGCGCACTGAAAAATTTGACGGGATTGGTTTCATTATTGGCAAGTAGTGTTCGCACGGATGATTGCACCATCATGGCTAACAGACCACTTTCCAAGCCGTGCCCAGTGACATCGCCGATAGCAAACAATATGCGTCCCGAATGTTGAAGTACGTCGTAGTAATCGCCACCGACTTCATCGGCGGGTTCCATCAAGCAGGCGATGTCTAAACCCTCAATTTGTTGAAGTTCCTTTTCAGTCGGTAACAGCAGTTGTTGCAAGCGACGTGCGATTTTTAGCTCGACACTCATGCGAATATTTTCCGATTGAAGTTGTTCATTGAGGGCGGTAATTTGTTGATTCGCTGCTTCGGTTGCTTCTTTAGCCTGCCGCAATTTTATTTCCGCTTGTTCACGTTCAGTAACCATGTTGTTAAAGCATTGAGCCAATCTACCCATTTCGTCATGACTGGTTATATCTGCTTTCACCGTAAAATCACCGGCCGCTATTAATTCGGTTGCTTGGGTTAATTTAACGATTGGACGCGAAACGGTTCTGGAAACGAGCGAGGCAATGATGACTACGCTGAACACGGTTAGACAGCCAACGGCTAAAAAAAGTTGGGCCAATTCCAAAATGGGAATAAACGCTTCGGCGGTGTTTATTTTTACGACGATGCCCCATCTTAAACTGGGTAAATATCGCCAAACGGCGATGACTTCTTGATTAAGATAATCGTGAGATAAACCGGACCCCTTTTTGCCCTTGATGGCTTGCTGTATGGGTAAAAATTCATCAGTGCCTAGCATAACTTTTCGGTTAAAAGCGGCTTCGGGGTCGTGTCTAGTAGGTGTTAGAAATAGGGCGTGATCGTCCATAGGTGAAGCGATGACGATTTCTCCGGTTTTTCCTAAACCGGTGAAATTTTGCGCCAATTGATTGATTTCTTTGGTTTTCAATTGAATCGCAAATATGCCAAGCAACTTTCTTTCTTCAATAACGGGGGTCGCTATGAAGGCGGTGGCTTCATGATCTGAGGGTACGTAATGTTTAAAATCAGATATGACCGTTTCTAACAATGTGTGGGATCGATGAAATACTTTGGCCAGTTCGGTGTCCTTATAAGGGCCGGTTCGCAAATTGGTACCAAAGTCAGGCTCATGGAGTGCGGTAAAAACAATATCGCCTTCGGGAGAAATGAGAAATATATCAGAATACCCATAAATCTCTTTATGGCGAGATATTTCGGCTCCGAATTGTTCAGCAACTGCCCTATATTCAGACGAATCCGTTCCGAATTGAAAGGCGGTAATAAATTTGTCAAAGGACTCAACAATATGATGATCATGGACAAGAATCGTGATATTCTGTTTTTTGTTTTTCAAAAAGGTAATAATGTGATTAGCTTTGTTTTCGGCAACAATGACCAAACTATTGAGGACTTCTTTTTTCAATGCGGTTGCCGAATTTTGATAAGAAATATAACCCACCATCACTAACGGAACTAATGCAACTAATAAGAACCAGCTTAATAGCTTATCTGCAATGTTGAATTGTTGGGTTGTCATAGTGTGTTTTCCTTTTCCTCCGAAACTCCGGGGTTTTCCCACCGATTACTCCATTGGGTGTAGAGCTTTTCAAGGAATTGATGCCACTCGGATTTGAGTCGGTAATTGGGGTAAGGGACCGGTTGAATGGGTTTTTCTGAGGTCCAAACAATATCGAACTGTCCATCTGACCGAATTTGTCCTATTCGGACGGTTTTCCAAGTGTGGTTATTGTCGTCGTCAATATAAACCATTCCTTCTGGGGCTTGAAAACTTTGTCCTTTCAGCGCGTTGCGGACTGGGTTCACTTGGGCAGTTCCAGCGTATTCAACTGCTTGCGCCCATAAATAGACCCCAAAATAGGCGGCTTCTATTGGATCGTTGGTCACGCGCTCTGGTCCGTACCGGTCTTTAAACCGGTTGACAAAGTCTTGGTTGACTGGGGTATTGATGGTTTGAAAATAATTCCAAGCGGCATAATGACCAACCATGTTGGTTATTTCTAATTGGCGAAGTTCATTTTCAGCAATACTGAATGATAATACTGGGATTTTTTCTGAGGTGAGTCCGGCATTATTCAGTTCTCTAAAAAATGCCGCATTGGTATCGCCGTTAATGGTGTTTAAAACCACGTCGGGGTTTGTGGCCACAATATTTTGTACCGCTGCTTTGACATCACGGCTACCTAACAAAATATATTCTTCTCCGACGACTTCTGCACTCAGTGCGAGGGCTTGTTCTTTAATAATCGCATTGGCAGCGCGTGGAAACACATAATCAGAGGCGACCAAGAAAATCCGTTTGCCCAAATGATCAAAACTCCATTTGACCGCCGGGATGATCTGTTGATTGGGCGCGGCTCCGGTATAAATGATGTTAGGTGATTGTTCCAGTCCCTCATATTGGACGGGATAAAAAAGCAGATGGTTGTACTTTTCAAATACCGGCTTCACTGTTTTACGACTGGCCGAAGTCCAACATCCGAATATCACGCTGACGTTTTGTTGGGTAATTAAACTTTCGGCCTCATTAGCAAAGGTTGGCCAATCGGAACGCCCATCTACCACAATGGCTTCAATCTTTCTCCCCAAAACTCCGCCTTTTTGATTGAGTTCTTCAATCGCCATCAACGTGGCATCAACAACGACGGTTTCGCTGACAGCCATTGTGCCAGTTAGTGAATGGAGTATGCCTACTTTGATAGGTGCTTTGGTTTTATGAGCAAGCAGATAAATTACGCTGCCAGCCATAAGACATAATAGAGCAATGGCGATTTTTTTATTCATGGTGAGTTGCTCCTAATATTGATAGGGCTTAAACAATAAACGAGCCAGGTTGTTTTAATGACAATAAATCAATGACTTACTAAGCAAAGAATACGGTAACTTATTGATAATTCGTTGGAAGCGCGTAACGTGAGTTAATTATTAGACTTTATACCGATTGAATGTAACCGGTTGATTTAATTAACTCGTGCAAGGTACGCCTTGCACTCCGGAACGGAGATTATTTTAATGACAATAAATCAATGACTTACTAAGCAAAGAATACGGTAACTTATTGATAATTCGTTGGCCGCGCGTAACGTGAGTTAATTATTAGACTTTATACCGATTGAATGTAACCCATTGATTTACTTGAAAAGGCGATGTCCGGTAAAGGTAATCAAATCAAATGAGGCTCTTGCAAAACCCCAGGTTTCACCTGGGGCTATTCACGTTCAACCCCTACGGGGTTGATATTGTTAAAAGAATAACCCCAGCAGCCTCTTGCTTTCACCCCAGGTGAAACCTGGGACAACCCCGATAGGGGTTGAATTTTAAGAGCAAGAGGTGAAACCTGGGGAAACTTTCAAAAAGAGTTTTGCAAGAGGCTCAAATGCTTAATATTAAATCGAGCTAATAAACATTATACCGAATTAAGTACTCGTGCAAGGTGCGCCTTGCACTCCGGAACGGAGAAATTAAGTTCAATCGGTATAATGTCTCATGTTTGTACGGAGGGACTACTCAATAATCTCAATGCCTACTTGGGGCAAATTGAGTATAATTTCAAAACGGCTACCTTTATCGATGGTGCTTTCAATGTGCAATTGTCCGCCCATCATGTCAACCAGTTGTTTGGTCAGAGATAAGCCTAAACCAGCTCCGGCTGATTTATTTCTCCAATGACTCAGTTGCTCAAACGGTAACAATATTTTTTGGAGATTTTCCTCGGCAATGCCGATGCCGGTATCTTCTACCTGAAAACGGATTGGGTAATAAGGCATTGGTAATGGGTCATCGGTAACGAGTTCCACGTTGAATGTGATGCTGCCTTGTTGAGTAAATTTTACCGCATTGCTCAATAAGTTGATTAAGATTTGTCGTAACCGTTTTTGATCGACATAAATAGTCGTAGGCAAGTTGATTGACGTGTGATCAATAAAGCTTAACCCTTTCTCTTGGGCACGCAGTTGAAAAATTCCAACCAGTTCTTTTAGAAACTTATCCAAATAAAATTCGCCGGGATGAAGCTCAATTTGACCGGTTCCCATTTTGGAAATTTCTAAAATATCGTTAATCAGGGTTAATAAATAATTACCACTACGTTGGATTTCCTCAGCACTTTCGTGTAAAAATTCCACATCCAACACTTCCTCCAAATCGATCAGTTGGGCGTAACCCAAAATGCCATTTAACGGAGTACGCAATTCATGGCTCACATTAGCAAGAAAAGCGGTTTTGGTTTCGTTGGCGACTTCGGCGGCTTGGCGTGCTTCTTCCAGTTTGGCAACAAAGCGGGCATTTTTCAAAGAAATGGCCATTTGGGTTGACAGTAATGTCAACATTTGCAGACGCTTGGCGGTAAAAGCGTTAGTCATTAAATTGTTTTCTAAGTAAATCAGGCCAACTAACTGATTTTGATAAATAATCGGTGTGCATAACACCGATTTGGTGTGACGAGCCTTGATATAATTGTCATTGAAAGAAATATTGTCTCGCTTGGCGTTGGCTAACAAGAGTGGTTCTTGAGTTCTGGCGACATAATTAATAATGCTGGTTGGTAGATGGTTTTCTACCGGTAGCGATTGCAACACGGTGATTTCTTTGTTATCCACTTCACCGGCTGCCTCAATCCTTAATTCGTCGGCCTCTGATAAGAGCAGAAAACCTTTTTGTGCGCCGGCATTTTCTATCACAATTTCCATCAATTTGGCCAGTAATTTATCCAATACAATTTCACTGGAAATTGCTTGTGATGCTTTAGTGACTGTGGTTAAATCCAATCTATCGGACTCTTCCTGACTCATGATGGTTATCTGACTTGTCATGGAAGTATATTGTTGAGTCTCATATTCTTCTGTCGAATGAGTTGCTATTGGAGCAGTATCGTCAATACATAATGTCGGATAGTTATCCTCTAAATGTTCCACTTTGTGGAATGCGCCCCATTGTTGGTAACAGTCATGCGCTTTCATCATGTCGAGTCGGGCAACAGCCTCTTTGCGTTGCGCTAACCAGAATTTGGCGGCCAGTTCATAAGCGAGTGCTTCTTCTTGAAGATAGCCTTGTTGATGCGCTCCTTCAGCCGCTTGGTCATAATATTCAATGGCTTTCCAAGGTTGCCCTTGTACACGCGCCCGTTCTGCTTCTACCAATTGGTATTTATGAAGATAATTCATGGGCGCATGGTTAGCCCACCGTTTCATCTTTTGTTGATTTTTGGCGACTCGTTTGAGAAGGCGTTTTTGCTGTGATTTTGACGCTGTTGGATAAAGAGCCAGTCGCGCCAACGAGTCATACATGTAGAAAATGGGTACCAGTATGAGGCTGGTTATGCCGTCGATATACTTTTCTATCAACGGCACATAGTCAACTGCTTGCTGATATTGTTCATAAGAGTAACAAAATATCAGTTTGATTAAATATAAAAAACAAACCGCCGTTTTGTCATTGGCTTGTAGATGAATGGGTAACATTTGGTCTTCATCATAAATGTCTCCGCGCAAGCGGCAGGGTTCTTTGGTCGGTACCCGAAAATTCATGACCACTTGTCGCCAAGCTTGGAGAAATTGCCAGGAGGTGTTTTGTTTCAGCTTAGCAATGGCTTGACTGTATTTGACCATTTCCCAATCAACTTTGGGGAGTGGTTTGCCAACCAGAAAAGCTGTCCCAGCATACAGAAAGGCGGCTAATGCGGCATATTCTAAATCGCCGGTTTCTAGTCCGGTTTGATAGGCCTCTAAAAAAGGCGTTAAGTTTTCTTCAGCGTGCCTTTTCCAATGTTCGATAAAATTGTTGACAATCACCAGGGTTTTCGCCTTATGTTTTTCCATTTCTGGCTGTTCTAACAACTTCATCGCCAGTTGGCCAAATCGAAAACCGGTATCAATATCTCCTAACACACCGCAAAGAATCATGCCATAAACGGCATAAACGTAAGCCGATATGGATTCATTGCCATATTTCACCGATAAGTAGACTTGTTTAAAAATGATGAGTGCCAACAGTTCGGTGGAAGTCATGTAGGCAACCGTTCCCATTGAGGTGAGAATACGCATCGCGGCTAATTGATGCGGGTCGGTCATGTTGGGCAACTGGCTTAACTTGTCAATTCGTTTACCCAGTAAAGCCCATTTGGTTTGCACTAGAGCGCGTGCAATATGCCAGGTTTTGGGCTGTTCTGGAAAATGAATCCCTAACAATTTTAGGGCTAATAAGCCGGTTTTAATTGCGTTGGGTAACTGGTTTTGCGCCATAGCCGCTTGAATTTGAATTTCATAGATTTTCACCTTGTCTAACGGTATTTTTGCGTGTTGCAAGGCTATTTCCGCTAATTGTGCCATTCGCTCAAAGTCGGTTTTTAAATAAGCCGCTTCAGTTTGTTCTATCCAGAGTGCCAGTGTGAGGGCATATTGTTGTTGCCAACCGGTTTCTCCCAACAGTTCGATGCCGGTTTCAAAGTAATTAAACGCGGGTTGGTAGGCAGCCGATATTTTGGCTTTTCTGCCAGCGATGAGATTGAATTCCGCTAAATTATCCCGCTCTTGTTGTGATTCAAGCAACGAAGCACCAATGTTGAGGTGATCAACAATGGTAAAAATGTTCGGTTCTCGCTTTTCAATCGGCGTTTTTTCCAACAGCAATTGTCCCAATTGTTTATGGATGTGTTGCTGTTGTTCTGCCGAAATCAGTGAATAAACTGCTTGTTGAATGCGATCATGGGCAAATTTATATTCAAATTGTTCGGCTTTTGAGATGAAATCGGTTTGAAAATCTACGTCTGATCCGGTATCAAACGGAGAATATTGAGAGGCTTCTCCCAAGGGCAAAATTAAACATTCGGCCATGGCTTGCCACAGACAGTGATAAGTCTCTAGCAACGAATTTTGATAAACAATGGCTAAGGTGGGCAACGTAAATTGGTTGCCAATACAAGCGGCTAACTTGAGTACCTGTTGACTGTTGTTGTCTAATTGTTGTACTTTGTTCGCCATTAATTCAACGATATTGTCGGTGATATTTTGGGCTTTGATTTGTTCCAAATCCCATTGCCATGCTCGTTGCTGATGGTTAAACGTTAACAGATTTTCAAATGCGAGTGTTTTTAAAAATTCATTCATAAAGAATGGGTTGCCACCGGTTTTGGCTTCCACTAATTCTGCTAAGGCGGCTACATGCCATTCACCTAAAGGCGCATTATGATTAAGCGCGTCGGTTATCAATTGGGCGATGTTGGGTAACGTTAACGGAGAAAGGGTTATGGTATTTAAAATCGCACCGGCTGCTTGAATATCCTCTATCGTCAACATGAGTGGATGGGCTGAATAAACTTCATTATCCCGATACGCACCTATCATCAGTAGATGGTTTGGTTCCAGCATCATCAATTTGATTAACTGAAGGCTGGCAGAGTCTGCCCATTGTAAATCGTCCATAAACAGAATTAATGGATGTTCGGATCGACAAATAACACGTATAAAGTTTTGAAACACAAAATTAAAGCGATTTTGTGCTTCTGCTGGATCAACTTGTGCAACGGCTGGTTGTGAACCAATGATGACTTCTAAATGGGGAATCACATCTATTAATACTTGTCCGTTGGTTCCAATGGCATTTAGAATGTCTTCGCGCCTGGTTGAAAGTTGTTCGTTGGATTCGGTCAACAGGTAATCGCAAAAGCGATTAAAGGCTTGGGTGATGGCGGAATAAGGGATATTACGCCCTAATTGGTCAAATTTTCCGGCGGCAAAATAACCGTGTTTTTCGGTCATGGGTTTATGGACTTCATGCACCAACGCGGTTTTGCCAATACCAGAATAGCCGGCAACGAGCATCAGTTCGCCGACTCCGTTCTCCGTTCCTCTGTTTCCCTTTGTTACCCGTTCAAAGGCTTGTAACAACGTGTCAATTTCTGTTTCGCGTCCATAAAGTTTTTCGGGAATTTGCAGCTTGCCAGAAAAGTCATTTTGTGCTAGTTGAAAAATTTCAAAATGAGCGTTTTTCGCCAACTGAAGTTGGCATTTCTGTAAATCGGTTCTGACACCAAAAGCGGATTGATAGCGATATTCGACATTTTTCGCCATTAATTTCATGATGATGTTAGAAACGATGGGCGGAATTTCCGGATTCAGTTGATTTGGCGTTAAAGGGATTCTCGCTATATGACTATGGACTAACTCTAATGGTACTTTTGATTTGAATGGTAATTGTCCGGTTAATAGTTCATAAAGCGTGACCCCTAACGAATATAAATCGGTGCGATAATCCAGGCTCCGATTCATACGCCCGGTTTGTTCCGGGGAAATGTAGGCTAATGTTCCTTCTAAATGTTCGGGATTTGTGAGGGTGGGATTTTCTCGCGGTAGGCGGCTGGAAATCCCAAAGTCAATGATTTTCAATTGGTTAGTATCAACATTCACAACGATATTGCTGGGGTTAATATCCTTATGAATGAGATTAGCCGCATGAATGTTGCCTAAACTTTCAGTGATTTGGATGGCGAGGGGGAGGAAATCGGAGACAGAAATTCCCGGTTGTTTTCCTTTTTCAAAAGTGGCTTTTAAGGATTCTCCGCCAAAATCTTCCAAAATGATGATGAACGTATTTTGGTATTTTTCAATACCATACGCTTTGATAACTCCAGTTAAATCCAAATCCAGCGTGATTTCATATTCTTGTCGATAGCGGGCGAGTTTCGTCGGAGTGGGGTAGTCTTGTTTGAGCATTTTTAGGATAACCGGTTTGTTATCCTTTTTTCGATACCCACGATAGACTACCGAATGAGCACTCTCGTAAATGAGGCTAACAATTAGGTAATCAGGTAAAGTTAACACAGTAATAATTTATCCTCAAGTTAAATACAAAAATTTAAGTTATTTTATCAAAGAATTAAAGAATTTTTTAACAATTAGCCTAATAAAATCCTATTAAACTAAAAAAATCTTCTAAAACTAGAGTATTTCAGATAAATAATTTCACAAACCCCAGGTTTCTTTTACCTGAGGTTCGACAATCAGCCCTTACCGGGTTGGGAAGTTTTTCTCAAAAAAAACGTTGGCAGATAAAGTTAAATTGGTATAGATTCTATTGCTGTTTTAACACCAGCAATGTAATATCATCAAAGACTTTTTGTGTACCTATAAATTGCCGCACGTCATTAATGACAGCTTCTCGGATTTCGTCGGCGGTTCGTTGCCAGTTATGCTTGACTATTTGACAAAGCCGTTCTAACCGATATTCTTCTTTGTCGGTATTAACGGCTTCGGTAATGCCGTCCGTGTAAAGCACCACCACATCTCCCTGATTCAATGGCACGGTGACTTGATTTATAAAGGCGGCTATGTCTTCTTCTAAGCCAAGGTAAAAGCCTAAATCCAGAGTCTCTATCAATTCTACCTCGCCTTTTCGCACGACAATCATTTCTTCATGTTGCCCGGTCAAAACGAGTTGCCCATCTTGGTAGGAGAGCAAAGCCAAAGTGAGGCTTTTTTCGGCATTCATCCGAATGACGTTGTGATAAA